>FTLB01750384.1_pt1 | contig 54412 bp, 45 predicted proteins | sample 1658291 | NCBI WGS metagenome assembly FTLB01 (sample SAMEA3914812, study PRJEB12502) | metagenome | biome: forest; material: soil | place: Canada | collected 2011-07-07 | depth 0.1 m
AAAAATGCGGGAGTAGCTCAGTTGGTAGAGCGCAACCTTGCCAAGGTTGAGGTCGAGAGTTCGAGACTCTTCTCCCGCTCCAGATTTAAAAAATAAACGTGATGTTTATTTTTGTGGTGGTGAAGTTGGCGGCGTAATAAGTTAGAAGTAAAAATGCGGGAGTAGCTCAGTTGGTAGAGCGCAACCTTGCCAAGGTTGAGGTCGAGAGTTCGAGACTCTTCTCCCGCTCCAGATTAAAAAAATAAGGAAGCAGGTTAGGCTTCCTTTTTTGTTGGATATTTTGTCGGATACCCGGATTTCGGATATCAATTACAATAGCCAACCTAAGGCGGGATAGCAAAGAGGTTATGCAGCGGCCTGCAAAGCCGTTTAGATCGGTTCGATTCCGATTCCCGCCTCCAGAACAAATAGATGGAAGTCATCCCAGCCATCTTAAAAGTCTATGCAGCAATGCGTGGAAAAGTGCCCGAGTGGTGAAATTGGTAGACACATCGGACTTAAAATCCGCCGCTTTCGTGAATAACGGGCGTGCCGGTTCAATTCCGGCCTCGGGCACCAGTAGGTTTCTTTGATAGAATTCACTAACATCTTGTGAATCGTTTCCGCAAAAATCATCATCGTTTCCGCAATTATTATTTTGTCGGGTCAACGAGTTTTTCTTTTCCATGGCGCACATAATGCGCTGTCATGCCAAGCGTTGAATGCCCTAATTGCGCCTGCGCCGCTTCCATTCCCTACGATTCTTCCTTGTCCGTTCCAGCTTTTGCCCGTAAATCCCTGAACTGAAATTTTGCTATTTCTTCGGCCAATGCAGGGTATTTTTCTTTGGCCGCAATTCGGGCCCGGTCAAATGCGCCGCGCAACATGGACTGAGTCATCTGCTCGCCTTTCATGTTATTGATTAGAGCGAGTCCCATCACCTTGCGATTGCTTAACTGCTTGATCGCCAATTCCAATTCGCCTTTGATTGTTACGCGCACTTTCGCATCAGACTTATTTTGCTTGATCCACAATGCGCCATCTTTAATATCTGTCTTGGCGTATTTCAAAACGTCGGCAGGGCGTCGATCAGTCAGATAGACAAGATTTGAGTGCGTCTGCTCATGTAATCCTAATATTTGCCCGCTGTGCGCGGGCATTTTCGGCTTCAAACAAGCTCAACTGATAGTTTCTTACCAAGAACTTTCGCGGCCTCTTCCACGAACTCGATTTTGGAAGAATGGCGGATATTAAAAAGACGGTCAATTTGGGGCATGTGCACATTGAGACGACGCGCCAAGTCGGCTTTGCGCAAGTTCTGGGACAACAATTCATTCCAGATTAAGACCTTCGCCGATACCGTAAAAGGCAATTCAACGACAAGTTGACCGCGTTTTGCCTTGGATGGTAAAGGGACTGGACGGCGGTCATCGAAGTAAAAATCGATTGCCGTTTCGATCGCATCGACCGCGTTCAATAGCGCTTCGCCTTGATCCTCACCAACGGATGTAGCTTCCGGAAAATCTGGAAACGTCACTAAAAACGATCCGTTGGAATCAGGTGTTAGTGTGATTGGGTAGGTCAACATTCTATTCCTTTCTAAGTTAATACTGCTCACCAGGATGATGTGAAAAAAGAGAATCCCTTCTGGGACTCTCTTACTTCAAACCAAGGTCTTTCTTAATTTTTTCTACCAGTCCCGTTCCAATTTCTTTTGATCCATGATCCGGGAAAACTGATTGCTTGCCATTAAGAGTCACCTTGTGGTGGCTTCCTTTGCCAGGAGTAATTTCCGCTCCCTGGCTTTTTAGCCACCGCCGGAATTCACTGTATTTCACGTCGTCTCCTGTAGTGGTATGAATGAATAATGCAACAAATTTGTTGCTAATGTCAAGTGTTTATTAACAAATTTGTTGTGTTTTTATTTGTCGCGCTGTAGAGTAACTCGGTCAGCCCGTCAGGTTCGCAACCTGAAGGTCGTTGATTCGAATCCAGCCGCTGCCGCAACTGCTGTTGTCTCCTAGTCTTCAACAGGCTTACAGCGCCAAAATTTGCCTTTTGAGTGTACCAGCATGAGCGGCCATTGCGAGCTGATATCGAAACAGGTTCGCCCATTGATCAATGAGACCGACGAACTGAAATCGCGGCAATGGACTCTTCCATGGCCGCATTGCCGACCATTTTCCTGCATGTCAGGGGCAGCCCCGACCGGGAAGTCAGCAATAGCAGCTACCTAACCTGGTAAAGATAATCGCCGCCCGTTTCGGCTTTCTATTTGCAGAAACAAAATCCCTTCTTTATTCAATCCTTGATCCTCCTTTAGATCAGAAGTTTAATTTCAGGAAAATTTTTAAATGCATACATTGACCTCGTCCGCAAAAACAGCAATGAACAATATTAAAGAACCGCTTGCCAGATCTTTTACGCAAGGAACCGCAATCCCAAGCGCACCGGGCGCTCCTGCCTTGCATAGCTCGGCATCGTTGCCCCCGGTTACTACGAGTACGGCCAAACCGGATACACCATCCTCCCCCGACACATGCAATCTATCCACTTCGGAAGTTATCGTTCGAACTACTTTGTTAGGGCAGTTGTTTCAATCGGAAGTGACCTCGATTGAAGGCGGCATGGAAACCACGTCTGTGAGCAGACCTCAAACCCATATTGAAAATGTGGTTCAGCGAGCCTTGCAGGATCCTATTTCCGGATCAAAGTCTTCTGATAATACGGATGACACTACTGTTGAAACTACAGCTGCGGACACGGGGAAAACTCAAGCTGAAAAGAGCACTGTCAAAGAAACCCCTGTTCAGTTCAATGATTTGTCGCCCACAAAAAGTCAGGGTGAATCGCACATCTCTCAAGTGCTGTCACATGTTGATCATGAGTACAACCTGCAGTTTTTTAGTCATGATATCTACTCAATGCAACCACGGCGATATCCGCAAAGCTCTGTTCATTCAAGAGCTTTGCACACGATGGCAACTAAGGAAGACAGGATCGATGTCCATGATGTAGAGAGTGCGGAACACATCCAGCAACATTTGGATCACTTTCGACGAGATGGCGCAGTATGCGTCATACCAGGAACAGCACGTGCAAAATTTTGCAATACTGGCCTGGGTCATTCGGGAGATAACGCGCAATTCGTGCTCCACAAAGAGCAGTTCGATAAAATATGCAGAATTGTCAGTCGCGAAGGCGGTACCAAAGCACAAATCGAATCGCGCATTGAAGAAATGTGTGGAATTCCCAAAGGTGCCTGGAAAAACCTGTATGTCGCCGCTTATAAAGAAAAAAACCTGGATAAAATTGGTCTACGCTTTGTGTCGGGCAAGGAAGCTCTCTCCAACGACATGTATGGTTCCGGCGGTGTTACTCGCGGCGGAATGCGTGAAGCGATCGTCAATCGGGTTGCGCTGGATCAGGTAGTTTTCTTTCCGATTATGGATTACATTTCCACGGCGATGAAAACGGAGCCCGTAAAAGCATAGAGGAGGCAGAGCAAGGTATCCAGGAACGATACCGCCGGGTCGCAAGATGCGCCGCCAAGAGTCTGTCCACGATTTAGACGAGTGACACACTTCGTTTCATGGCGGCGTTATTGATCGTGGCAAATATTTGCTCGGTGAATATTGAACTTTGCCAGAAAAATCGTCCAGGAACGCCGTATCTGCCAGTGCTTTTGAAATTTCTTCGCTCGTCAACGGAATGTGCAACTCATAGTACATCGAGTTACCGCACAAAACCGACAAGATGTAACGCTCACCTCTTTGCGTCAGCGTGTATGACATATCCCGCTGCGCAATCAATTTCTCGGTGATGCTGAGGTCGTCAGAGCCAGAATCCGGCTCGACTTCCGACGTCGACGCTGCCCCGGTTTGGTCGGTGGATACCGTTGTTGTAGCGTTACTTGAAAAATCCCTGCTGATCACATATCTCAACACCGTTGGCCCAACAACATCTCTGGTATTTCTCATGCCGTACAGTCCGAAAATTTGAGGTAATCCAGGAATGGGATGCGATCGTCTGGCTGGCAGGTGTGCGCACTGAGTAGCTAAAGATGGTGCGAGGCTTTCTACAAAAGTACGGGCGATAATGCCTGGAACACGTGTGAGCGGAATTAGCATTGATATCTCCTGTTAAGTGAAGACTGAATTTATTCCAATCAAGCTTGATCTTCAATACGTGTTGTTTTTAGAGGGCAATTTACCATCACCCGCAAGCCGGACTGCATCCGCTCATTGCTATGGCCAAGACTGACTTTTGCGCCAACCCGCTGTGCAATCGTTTGAACTATCGATAATCCCAGACCTGAGCCAGGTACCTCGCTACCCAAGACGCGATAGAACGGGTCAAAAATACGCTCCCGTTCTTCTTCGCGGATTCCCGGTCCATTATCTTCGACTACCAGAGTAACCACGTCATTCGCGGCTGATACAGACAGATCAACGCGTCCGCCAATTGGCGAATAACGTATCGCATTGTCGACCAGATTTTTTATCAACACGGTTAAATCAACCTCACTGACAAAAATGTGGGCATCTATTTCGCCTATGATCCCAATGTCGATTTCTTTTACTTCAGCTAACGGCATCATTTCTTCCAGTATTCGCCGGTAGACCGATAGCACTGAGACGCCGCAACTGGTGGGCGCGTCTGCCACGGCTTGGGCGCGTGCAAGTGTCAATAACTGATCCAGCATGCTTCTCCCGCGCTCGATGCCTTGTCGCAGCACCTCTAATCGCTCGTGTGCGTAGTCGGACATGTCAGCATTGGCAAGTCGCTCAGCTTGCAACGACAAAGCGGACAGCGGTGTGCGCAATTCGTGCGCAGCGTCGGCCACGAAACGCTGCTGCGCATGGATAGCTTTATCCACCCGTACCAACAGGCGATTAATTGCTTCTACAAACGGCCTTATTTCTGCCGGTAATGTTGCGAGTGTAATTTGATGTAGCTCCTGCTCGCTGCGCAAATCAATTTCGTTAGCCAGATCGGCTGCCGGTTTAAAAATTTTTCGAACAAGCCTCGCGACAACAAATAACAGAATCGGTGCAAGCAGCAGAAATGGCATCAACGTGTGCAGCGCGCTGTCGCGGGCGATTTTGTCCCGGATATTCGTTTCCTGAAATACAGCTATTTGCTGTCCGGAGGCTAACGTTTTAACTAGCACACGATAATTTTCTTCACCAGATACGACAGTCTGAATGCCATCATGAAGATGGTCCGCAGGGATTAATTTCGCTGTGCCGTCCTCCTTGGAATTTTCAGACGGAGTTGAATTGATTAGCTGCACAAAAACGCTTGAATCGGCATCGTGATCCTGGATCTCGATCGATGTTTTAGTCTGAGTGCCGGCAAGCTGAAAATGGTCGGACAGTGTGGCGATTTCTCTTAGCGCATTGTCCTGTAATTCATTGGCCTCATGATAAGCAGACCAGAAGGCAAATAATCCGGTAATGACTGCAACACTTAATATCGATACCGACAACCAGAACGACAATCTGAACTGGAGTGAATCACTCAACCGTTTTTTGACACCATCCATCCAGCCCCCCGTATATTTTTAATTGCAGCGCTGCCCAGCTTTTTTCGAAGTGCATGGATGAGAAATTCCACAGCGTTGCTTTCCACTTCTTCGTCCCATCCATAAATGCGCTCCTCGAGCTCGCTGCGTGACAGGATGGCGCCGGGACGTATCAGCAATGCCTGGAGCAGCGCGAATTCGCGCTTGGAAAGTTGTATAGGCTTACCGTTGTTCGCAACTGCTTCGTGCGTGACAGGGTCGAGCGTAACGATGCCATTGGTCAACAGGGTTGCGGCCATGCTGCCCTTGCGACGTAGTACCGCACGCATACGCGCCAGCAGTTCGGTAATTTCAAACGGTTTCAGCAGATAGTCGTCGGCACCGCCGTCCAGGCCGCGAACCTTATCTTCCACATTATCGCGTGCTGAAATGATCAATAGCGGAACCGGATTGTTTTTTGCGCGAATCGCCTTCAAGACAAATAGCCCGTCTTTCCCAGGCAAGCCGAGGTCCAGCAAAATCATGTCGTAATGCTGATAGCCCAGAACATCAAGCGCAGTTTGCCCATTGTTTATCCAGTCAACTGCGTAAGAGACGTCTTTTAGGGCACCCTGAACCGCCTCGCCGATCATCTGATCATCTTCTATTAGTAACACCCTCATGGTTGCTCTTACTCCTTTAGTTTTTCAGGTAACTTGTTAATCCAATGTGGCGTTGCGGGCGCTTGATCCTCCGAATCCGTTGATGCAGGCAGGGGACATGATTTTCATAAAAGTAGTTCCAAAGTTAAAATAAAAAAACAGTCAAAAATGGAAATGTGCAACGCATGGATTTCAGGAGCAAGACGCATGAATTTGCGTGCGCAGGAGTCTACGAAATGAAACTTAGCTGGAACTGAGCTGCGTCGTTCCCACGAATTTGGGTGGGAACGACGTGAAGGGGAGTGGAACCTAGGTAGAGTTGAGAGTGAAGATTAGCAATTATTTGGCGGGATTTTCAGCTTGCCACTTGCGCAGTGCAGCCAGCGTATTTTCAACATGCTTGTCCGGTGCCAGATCGGTAAAGCTGTAAATAATTTTGCCGGTCGGCGAAATGACGTAAGAAGTGCGATTCGCGTAGTCAGGTTTTATCGTCAGGATGGCGTCATACGACTTCATGATATGTTGATCGGTATCGGCGGCTACGGCAAATTTGCTGCGACATTCGCTGACCGAAAACTTGTCCAGCGTCTCGATTTTGTCATGCGAGACACCGATCACCGTTGCACCCAAGGCGTGATACTGATCCATAGCCTCGGCAAAATCGTGCGCTTCTATCGTGCAGCCTTTGGTAAACGCCGCCGGATAAAAATACAGCACCACCGGACCTTTTTTCAACGCGTCTGCGAGCGCAAACGTGAACTGTTTGCCGCCGATGGATGCCTGCGCAGTGAAATCAGGTGCCGTGTCGCCGGCCTTCAGAGCGGCATAACTTGGTGCAGCACATGCCGCAGCCAATAGTGCGATAGCTACTAATTTTTTCATGATAGACCTTAATGTGTTGAGTTCGATATATGGATGATTGATAGGCGGTTGACGCTGACATATTTCTTACGGTTGCGTTCATCCGGCAACGATATTACTCCGCTTGCCGATTTCATGTTAGTCCGATGTTATTTGCCGTCGTTAAAGTTGCCTACCAGCTCTTCAAACGCTAACCCCGCTTTACTTTGATACCGCGCCTGATGGGTCAGTGAATAAAATGCGCGTTGCGGCAAATTGATGTTTACCTGTTTCAACAGGCCGGCTTTAAGGTGCGCATCCACCACGAATTTAGACACCAATGTCGCGAATTGTCCCGACATAACCGCCGACCGAACTGCTTCGTTCGACGGCAATGTCAGTGCTACCGTCAAACTGGATAGTTCGACGCCGACCAGGGCCAGCATATCCTCCAGAACCGCTCTGGTTCCAGAACCCGGTTCGCGCATGATCCAGGAAGAATTGACCAGCTCGGCAGGTGTCACCGGCACGCCATTTGCCCACGGATGTTCAGGCGCAACCACCACCACATCCTGATCTCTGGACACAATTTTCACGTTTAATTGTCCCGCATCGATCTGGCCCTCAACATAACCAAGATCTGCAATACCTTCCGACACCGACTGCGCAACCTGTTGCGTATTGCCTACCGTCAGGTTGCAACTGATTTGCGGATACTGCTGGTGAAACCGAACCAGTATCGGCGGCAGCCAGTAGCTGGCAATCGTCTGGCTGGCGTGAATGTTCAACGTGCCGCGCTTCATATTGCCCAGCTCGCTCAAAGTGAGCTCGGCTGCTCGGGCACTATTCAACGTCAGGCGGGCTTCGTTTAAGAAAATCCGTCCGGCTTCAGTCAATTCAATTCGCCGGCCAACGCGGTGAAATAGCATGGTGCCGTATTGCTCCTCCAGCGATTTGATGGATGAACTCACGGCCGACGGAGTCAGTGCCAAAGCATCTGCTGCCTTGGTCAGGTGCTCCCGTTCCGCGACCTGAATAAAAATTCGTAGTTGATCTAATGTCATGGTAATCGTTCGATTTAATCTAATGAATCATTATATATTGATAAATATACTTAATAATTCAAATATCAGATAATTTCTTATCGAAATTTAATTGAATCGTAGAGATGATCATGAAAGCCGTTACGAAAATGAAAGCGCTACTGCCAGGGTTAGCTTTGTGCACGCTGGTCACCTTGTCGGCGTATTGGATAGAACACCTCGAAACCGCGCTGTTTCATCGTGCCTGGATCGAGAGCCTGGTGATCGCGATCCTGCTTGGCAGTTTTATCCGCAGCGTATTTCGTTTGGGGCAGCAATTCGACCGTGGAATCGATTTTGGCGCCAAGATGCTGTTGGAAGTTGCGGTTGTCTTGTTAGGCGCATCGGTCAGCGCGGCGGCGATTTTAGCGTATGGCTTCAGTCTGGTTTTGGGGATTGCGGCCATCGTGGTGATCGCGATCAGCGCAAGTTATACGATAGGCAGATTAGCGGGTTTGCCGAAAAAAATGGCGATGTTGATCGCCTGTGGAAATTCCATTTGCGGAAACTCGGCCATCGCCGCAGTTGCGCCGGTGATTGAAGCCGATAGCAACGACGTCGCCGCATCGATCGCATTTACTGCCGTGTTAGGCGTGGTCGTGGTGCTGATTCTGCCTTTGATGATCCCGCTACTTTCATTTTCACAGGTGCAGTTCGGAGTCTTTGCCGGTCTGACTGTGTACGCCGTACCACAGGTGCTCGCGGCGACCAGCTCAGCCTCGCTGATCAGCACCCACATTGGCACGATCGTTAAACTGGTTCGTGTATTGATGCTGGGACCGGTTGTGTTGTTTCTGTCTTTATTTGTCAGCAAAATGGACGGCGATCAACCAGGCTGCGGTAAAACTAAAAATCGGAGCCCAGCCCTGTCACAGATGGTGCCCTGGTTTATCGTCGGCTTTTTGCTGTTGATGGCAGCCCGCTCGTTTGAAATGATTCCACAGTCCTTGATCAACCCTGTGCACGCTGCAGGCAACTTCCTGACCATCATGTCGATGGCCGCGCTGGGACTTGGTGTAGACGTGCGCTCGGTTGCCCGGGCCGGATCAAAAGTCGCCGGCGTGGTCGTTGCGTCACTCGCGGTTTTATTTGTGATCAGTTTTATTCTGATCAGGTTGCTGGGAATTTTCTGATTTATTTATGCGGTACGTCGCCCGAACAGCCGACGGTCCCACACTACCGGAACCGGGTCCGATACGACCAGCCGTGCAAAATCAGAATGGGCCGGGTTGACGACAGCGTTCCATTCCATTTTTACGACTACGGATGGCACCAATAAAATCACGCTGCGTTTTTCTTCCAGCCACCTGTCACCGATAGCACGCGAAACTGAAGTGGCTTCCCAGTCCCAGCCCGTCGGCAGTTGATCCAGTTCACATTTTTCTATTCGGACAGATTCTGGTACCTCGACCGTAATCGCCTGATGCGTCTTTGGGACGCGCCCAATATTGGAGTGCACCAACAACTCCAACATCGCGCAGGAATAATTCTGCGACACATAGATCACCGCACGCCCCGGGCTATTCCATCGCCCGCCAAACAGTCCGGCTCCGGTTCCATCCCACAAGGGATGACGCTGATCAGCGATACGGACCAGCTTCACGCAGGAATGCCGTAGTAGAGCTGCCAAAGCAATTCTTCAACGCGCCGTGCACCGAGTTCGGTGAGTGACACATCAAGCGGCGTTTTACCTTGCAGCAGGGGGTGCGGGCTCATCAGAAAGCTGCGCGCATCCTCATCGGAATTCCATACATACGATGCCGTGGCAAAGATACGCGCCAAACGTTCAGCTCGCTCCGATTCGCTGGCAGTCAGTGTCGTTTTGCGTCGTTTATACGTTGCTTCCGGAATGATCTGATACAGGAATTGCTGGCGTTCGTCGCCCCGTTTGAACAGGTGACCAATGCTGGCTTTCAGCGCCCCTTTTGGTAGCCCGTTGCTGACCATCTCGTCGAGTTGTGCATGGGAATGCGGGAGTATCTCCAAGTCCATGACCATCGCAATTTTTTCTGGGGTAATAAGAGACAACATAAGGCGCTCCAAGCATCATTCGATACTTGAGTGTATGTCACATGATACTAAATTGAAAGCCCCAAATACCTGCAGATCAATTATGGATCAACCCCAGCTGACGCCCGATAAACACCGCATGCGTACGATTTTTGGCGCGCAGTTTTGAGTTGATATTACGCAAATGGAATTTAACCGTAGGTTCGGTAATGAACAGTTTTCCGGCTATGCTCTTGTTCGGCATACCGGCAGCCAGACACTGCAGTATCTGTAATTCCCGGTCCGACAGGGCATCGATTTCCTTGATCGCCAGTATCGCAGGCGCGGCCTCAGCCGACGGGGCAGGAGGGGGCGACGCAACGGAAGGCGCAATAACGCTGGTCAGACCTAATATCTGTCTGATATGCAGATGGACTTTAGGCTCGCCCGGTTCACCGGACAGCTTTTCCAGCAAGCCGATTACTCTGGGTCCTTCTTCGATAAAAGTCGATACCAGACTCTGCCCTTTACACAGAAGCAGGGCCGACTGCAGTTCATCCAGCGCCGGCCTGATTTGCCCGATAGCGTCCAGCGCCTCTGCCAGTAAAATGCGCAGCTTGATCGAAACACGCGCGCAGGCTCTCTGGTCTGCATCGGCAATCAACTGCGGTGCGCTACTGACCACGTGCTGACTTTTTCCGGAACGTATCCAGATACGGAACTGCATGATATTGAAGTTATCGATATCGCTACCGTTAGCCGATTTCTGATCGCTGCTGCTCAACACCAGTTCTTCCATCGGAATCGCCTGCAACAGCTCCGTCTGCTCCAGATCGTATTGTTGTACGGACTGATACTGCAGTTCCAGTTTCATCGCGACCGACACGCTTTTCAGGCTGAGCTGTCGACCCAACTCCAGACCACGCTCGATCATTTCTCTGGCCTGCTGATAGTCTCCCGCGTGGCACCTGCTACGCGACAGCAGACGAAACGTGGCGATGATGGTGTAGGTCATGCCGGTTGCGCAGGTCAGATCAAAATGGTCGGCGGCCAGCTTGAACGCCCGTTCATACTCGCCGATTTCATACAGCGCTTCGGCCAGATAGCCGGCCAGGTGAGCGCTGCACACGGAATTTTTTCCGCTGCGCCTGACCATATCTGCCAGGCCGGTTTCCAACAATGCGATCGCTTCTTTGACTTTTGCCTGAATCAACAACACATTGGCTTCCACGCCTATCGTGAACGACAAACCGTACAGGCTGCCATATTGCCGAAATATCGCTTTTGCCAGCTCCAGTTCAGATGCAACCTGATCAAACTGGCGCGTCCACATATGTACTGCGGCGCGGATAGTATGCAATACGCCGGCAACCGGCCCGGTGAAAGTGACATTGGCCAACTGGCTGGTCAACACGCTTTCGCAATCTCTGGGCTGATCCATCAGTGCCAGGGTCAACGGCTCCAGTATCCGATAATCGTTATTGTTTTCCAGCTCCACGCGATTGCGCAAGCGGTACGCCAGATTGCGCGCCACCGCATATTCATGCTGAAAAACATGCATCCAGCATTTCGCAACCAGCAACTCGGCATGCGCGTCGAGCACGGCGGGCGGAATCGCGTTCAGCCAGCGATGACAGTCGGATAGCTGACCGGCATTGATGCGCACCCAGACATAAGTGGCAAGAATCTCGCAGACCCGTTCAAAGTCACCGGCTACCAGCAGATGATCGATCGCGGCGCTGGGGTTGTCATTGTTCAGATACCATTCGGCGGCCTTGCTGTGCAGCCCAGCCACCAGTCCCTGGGCTTCTTCGTGCAATTTTTTGCGCAGGTATTCGGCAAACAACGGATGGAAGCGGTACTGGTCATCGCTATCGCCGACCCGCACCAAAAACAGATTCTGCTGTTCGATCCCGCGCAGCAGTGCCGCGCTGTTCTGAATATTGGCGATGGCATTCGTCAGCGAAATATTGAGCTGCGTGACCACGCTGGTTTTCAGCAAAAAATTCTGTACTTCCTGCGACTGGGTCAAAAACACTTCTTCATACAGATAGTGATCGATATCAGCGGCGCTGCTCTGAAAATTCTTGATAAAGTTCTGGCGATCCTTGCGCTTTTCCATGGCCAGTGCGGCCAGCTGCAATCCGGTAGGCCAGCCTTCGGTGCTGTGATGCAAACGTTCTATGCTCGAGTCATCCAGCTCCAATTGGTAACGGTCGTTAAAAAAGCTGCGGGTCTGTTCCAGATCAAATGCCAGCTCCTGAAATCCGATCAAAATCACTTTGCCCTGAGCTCTGAGCTTCAGCAGTTTTAATTGCGGTTGGGCTCTGGCTGCAATAATAAAGCGACACTGTTTGCCCGAGCGCTCAACCATGTTTTGTACAAGTTGAAGTATGTGCGGATCGGTGATGTAATCGAAATCATCCAGAAATATCGCGGTTGACTGCGGCAGATTGGCAACCAGTTCCAATAACCTGAAATTAAATGAGGTGCTGGTGTATACCGCGTCGATCAGGTTGGTTTTCACTGCATCACGGTTGACCTGGGGTTCTACTTCGGCAGCGATCGCAGCATAAATAAGCTGGCAAAATCGATCCAGATGGTTGTCGTCATGATTCAACTGTATCCAGGCCGTTTTGACCCCGGCTTCACGCAAATGCTCGTGTATCCCCAAAATCGCTGTTGTTTTTCCAAACCCGGCCGGCGCAACTGCCAGCACCAGATTGGTGTTAACGCAATCTTCCAACCAGCTGGGCAGATTGGGATTTTCAACGGTATGCCGGTTCAGATGCGGAAGAGTCAGATTGGCAGGCAGATTATGTTGGATAACTGTCATGTGGGCGGGACCTTCGTTGAGCACAAATTTTATTATTACATACATTGCTATCTGGAACTATTCGTTTGGATAGTATCAATCACCTAAAAATCTTCTGTATGGACAGGTCGGGCACAGCGCCGGGATCGTTTTTATAAAGTGTGGCGGACAGGCAGCGCGAAAATTTGCTCCAACCTATCCTTTCGGATAGTCGACGATTTATCCTTACGAACGGTGTGAATCCAAGTCCTCGCTCCTACACTCCATCGGTGCTCGATCGGCCATGCCTGTCGGGTAACCAAAATAAATATCATAAGCAGGAGACCTGGATGCACGACGTAGATGTAGACGTCGCTGGCACAACGCGCCGCGACAATTCAATCATAGCGATCACACTTTGCGTCGGCACAGCTAACAGAAAGCGGCAGGCATAAATGTTGGTCGCTTTATTGGCAGGTTTTCTGGCGATCGCCATCACCGGCTCCGCAGTCTGGTCACAGCACCCGCCGTTGGACCGCCCGAAAGATCAATTCGAATTGCAGGAAGCCACCGTCGGTGGCGGGCCGATCACGCAGTCCGTGACGATAGAACCGTACGAAGTAATGAAGTATCGCCATATCGTCCATCAGGCCTACGATTACAGCTGCGGTTCGGCAGCGCTGACTACGATCATGAATTTCGATCTGGGTGTGAAAGTGACCGAGCAGCAGGCGATGGAAGGCATGATGGAGAAGGGCGAAAAAGAAAAAATTATCGCCCGGCGCGGCTTTTCTCTGCTGGATATGAAACGCTATCTGGCTTCACTCGACATCCAGTCCGCCGGTTTTCGCGGTGAAATCACCGACCTGCAGGGGCTGGATCATCCGGCGCTGGTGCCTATCGATTTCGGCGGTTCCAAACATTTTGTGGTGGTACGCGGCCTCAAGGATGGGCTGGTGTATATCGCCGATCCGTCCGCCGGCAATCTGGTTTTCTCGCTGACCAAGTTCGCGTCATTGTGGGACCGCAATACTTTTTTCATCGTCTACCCACCCAAGGACAAGCCCGCGCCGCATCTGCTGGCGCTGTCGGATCAGGAGCTGGGCGTAACCGATATGGATCGCGTCAAGGAGTTGACAGTACTGCCGACTACGTTGGAACTGGAACGCCTGATCAACGGTTATGGCGGGATTTCGATACACCATCAATAGCAGCAGACCTTAATTGCGGCACCCATACATTTATCTAGTGGAGTTTTCATGAAGTTTGATTATCAGTTGAGTTTGATTGCCGCCGTTCTGTCCGCCTCTTTGTCGGTCTCTGCGCAGGCACAAGATACCACCACGCCACCGGCGCCGGCAGCTACGCCAGCAACGCCAGCAACATCGCAGTCCGGCGATACGGCGACTCCGGCAGCACCTTCCGGCGACACAGCCGTGCGTAACGCGCTGGGCAAACAAGATACCGACGTCGACCAGACCAAGCAGATACTGACGCAAACGCTGACCGCGGTCGACAAGTCCTACACGCTGATCAAAAAAGATACTTATCAACTGACCTACGATCTGAACTACAGCTACATCGGCCAGGAAACCATCAATACCAATCTGTCCAACGGCACCGCCACGTTATTCAGCATAGAAAATTCCAACTCGCACACGTTTACGAATACCCTCTCGCTAGACTACGGTCTGATGAATAACTTGACCGGCAACTTCACGCTGCCTATCATCGACAAATATTCCGAGACCAGCACCTTCAACGGCGTCTCCAACGATGTCGGCGACATGAGTTTTGGCGCGCGTTATCAGCCGTTCGAAGCGCAGCGCGACCATCCGTCGTATACCTTTACCGGCCGGTTAAGTCTGCCCACCGGTACCAGTCCATTCAAGGTAATCGCCGGCAGCGGTCTGGCAACCGGCAATGGTGTTACGCAAATTAGCGGCGGTTTAAATATGAATCAGATCGTCGATCCGGTGGCGCTGTTCGGCTCGCTTAATCTGACTTACAGTCTGCCCGCCAAAGGGTTGGATCAGGTACTCGATAGCGGCGTGCTGCAGGAAGTCCGCCCAGGCGTAGCCTTCGGCTTCGGTGCCGGATTCGCGTATGCGCTGTCGTATATGATCACGACCTCGATCTCGTTTCAGGAAATGATCTCAGCCGGATCCAAGCTGACGTTCGTGGGCGGCGACACTGCGCTGACTGCCACCCAGACCGCCGGTATTTTGAGTCTGGGTCTGGGCTACCGCGTCACACCTAAAACCACGATCAACACCTCGATAGGGATAGGCCTGACCGCCAACACCCCCAATATTTCGCTGGATGTCACGATTCCATTTTCGCTGTGACCGGATTAGTCTGTGATGAATCTGTCCGCAACGAGTAGGGCGCGAATGCGACTGCAATTGGCCGTCTGTGCGCTGTGCATGGCTGCAGCGTCGCAGGCGCTTGCCGATATCACGGACAATATCGGGATAGATCCGAAAGCCATGGCGCTCGGCAATGCAGTCACCGCCGATCCACCCGGTCTGGCGTCCATCCATTTCAATCCGGCTGGCCTTGCCCGTATCGACACCAACGAGACCGACAATGTGTTTACGGTGGCATCGATACGCAATAACAATTCGTTTGAATCGGCACCGGATCTGGATATCGGCGGGTTCAAGGACGACCCGCTGAACGGCACGATTTCCACCGGCGGACGTCAGCGCCTGACGCTGCCGATAGTAGGCCTGCTGCCCTGGCATATTCCGGCGGTGGCGCTGCCTTCGCTGGGGTTTGCCTACCACCAGGAAGGTTCACCGTTTACGTTTGCCACCTTGTCCTATATGCCGTTTTATTATTCGCTGGATCGCAGCGAGCATCCGAACGACCCCGGCAACTACGATGGTAAAACCGTCGACATGCAACGCCTGGTGTACGTATCGCCGTCGGTGGGTTATAAATACTCGGACACCTTGCGTTTCGGCCTGGCCGTGCCGATAGCCTATGCGTCGATTGCACTGAACACCGATATGCGCTTCCCCAATCCGCTATTGGGCACGATAGGTCAGTTGCAGCAGGGGACCTGCCCGAACGGCAACGGCACCATCCTCGATACGCTGGGCTTCGGCCTATGCGGCGGCGGTCCGCAAGGGATGTTGAATCCGTTCCAGAAAGCGGCCAATCTCAATCTGAACATGGTGGCACCGTTCGACCCGACCATTAATCTGGGCGTGTTGTGGGAACCGACCGACTCGTTTGCGCTGGGTGCGGTGTTTCAGGGGGGAACCAGCACCACCTATCACGGCACGTATCAGTTCGATACCGGTCCGATGCTCACCAGCTTCATCGGCGGCTTGAATAACAGTCTGTTGGGTCCGATAGCGGCGGCAATTACCGGATTGCCGCAGTCGATACCTGCCACGCAAAAAGGTAACGTGGTCTCGACGATTCCGTACCCATCGCGTTTTCAGGTCGGCTTCAAATACAGGCCGGTGAGTTTTCTGCAATTCAATTTCGATGTCAGCTACGCGGACTGGGCCAAATGGAATTCGATCACGCTGCAATTCGATCAGAATATCAATCTGCTGGAAACGGCTCACCTGTTCGGCATACCGAATTCAACCCAGCTGACGCTGCCATTAGGCTGGCGTAATGTGGTGAATTACGGATCGGGATTGCAGTTGCAGGTATCTAAAGATCTGACACTGCGCTTTGGTTATGAACCGCGCAAGAGTTCTGTGCCCGGTAATCAGATTTCCCTGCTCACGCCGCTGCCCAACACCAAACTGTACGGCACCGGTTTCGAATACAAGGTCGACAAGACCGACGATCTGACGGTCGGTGTGAGCTATATGAAGGGTAACTACAACGTACCGGCGCGCAGCGATTGCAATCTGAATTGCGATGGATTTTTTAATCTGATTTACAACCCGTATGCCGCCATGAATGTATCGGGCGATTTTATCGTTCGTTATTTCGGTATGAAATACAGCCACAAGTTCTGAAGCGTCGCATTTTATTTCGCATTTAATCTTATTTTTTTAATGTCTAACTCCAGGAGACACTGCATGTTGAAGTTCCGCACCACCGTTACTGCGCTTGCCCTTACTGCAATCGCTATCGCCGTCATGACCATGACCGGTACTGCCTATGCGCAATCTGCTGCGCCAGCTGGATCCGCTGCAACTGCCGTAGCACCAGCCCCCGCAGCAGTTGCCATCTCGCCGGAAAAGGCGAAATTGATACAGCGGGTGCTGGAGTTATGGCACGTGGAAAACGTCGGTGTTGTGATGTTGGAAAACCCGGTGTCGGAATCGCTGCGCCAGTCACGGTCGCTGTTGCAGGGCCGCGTATCGGAACAAACCCAGCAGGTGGCGATGAAAGATATTACCCAGGACGCCAAGAAATTTTTTGATGACGCCACGCCGATAGTGCAGGCCAGCGCAAAGAAGTTGATTCCGTCGACGGTGGTGCCACTGCTGGCTGAAAAATTCAGCGAGGAGGAATTGCGTCAGATTATCGCCATGCTGGATTCGCCGGTGAAAAATAAATTTGAAGCGGCGGCACCGGAAATAGAAAAAGCCTTAGGTCAAAAAATTGCGGCTGACACCGGCACAACCATCAATCCCAAATTGCAGGATCTGACCAAGCAGATAGGCGAACGCATGCGCGTTGCCATCACACCAAAATAACGAGTAGGTTAAGACGTTGAATAAAGTAGGTTGGGCTACGCTACACCAGCCCAACACTCCACACCAAACCTGCAACCACCGCCAAAAACATGGAAATAAAGTAGGTTGGGCTACGCCTTATCAGCCCAACACTCCACACCAAAATAGCAACGACCACCAAAAAACGTTGGGCTGGTGTAGCGTAGCCCAACCTACAAAACCACCAATCTACAACGCTATTTCACCGTCACCCGTTCACGCAACGCTTCCAGCGTGCGCGGCAAACTGATTCGGGTCATCATATCGACGATCCATCCGAGGCCAAACGGAATCGGACCCGGATCGGCAAACACAAAATATTTCACCAGCGTTTTGCTCGCATCTTTCGGATCCGGCGTGAACAACCAATACCCGGATGTATCGGTAATGGTTTCACTCTGCTGCAATCCTTCAATCGGCACCAGCTTCCAGGCCACCTGACACGATTGCGGCGCTACTGTCGGTGTCATTTTCAAACGGTATCTCTTGGTTTTCCCTAGCGGTAAGCGCAATAACATCTCAACCAGCGTCGCATCGTCGGAAGTGGATAGCACGGTGGTTCGTTCCGTGTTCGGCATAAACAGCGGGTAGTCGGGATAATTCATGATCACGGAACACAGTCGCTGAATCGACGCATTCATAATCGTTGCCGCCACATAGGTTTTACCCGGCACCGCCAGATTGCTGACATCGACGATTTCCACGTCCGTTTCCGTCACCATACTCAGGTCGAGGTCTTTGGGTGCTTTTGCCTGCGTTGTTTGCGCCGTTTGCGCCGTCGCCACCATCGTCAACTGGCTGGTGATAAATAACAACATCAGGAATATTTTTTTGCTGATCATGAAATAACTTTCCGTGTGAGCTGTCTGCCGCTTTTTTAATTGGCTCATTTTTATTTATGCTTATTTACTGGCAGGTGACCTGCACCGCCGAAATACTGCCCTTGGCCGGTATCGTCCCGCTGCCGTTGGTGACGGTGCAGGTTTGTCCGGCAGGTTGTGTTGACACGATAACGTCGTACACATTTCCTTCTACCACCAGAGTCGGGAAAGTAAACAGACCATTCGCCGATACACTCAACGTGGTCGGCGGAGCGAAATCAAAAATCGCTTGCTGATCCTCCAGAATGACGGTTGCGCCGCTCGCCAGACCCGACACTGTGCCAAACACCGTGCCGCTTACGACCGTGCATGTCACGACTATATTTGAGACGTCCTCGGCATATTGACCAACCGTGCCCGACCCGTTGCTCACGGCGCAGGTTTCGCCGGGCGGATTAGTCGCGACGGTAACCGCATAGAGCGAACCGGCCTTCTCCTGCCCACCGAAACTGAAGGCGCCATCCGCAGTGACCGTGACCGTCTCTGAGCTGTTATTGTCTAAAACCAGACTGAGTCCGCTGGTGAGGCCGGTTACCGATCCGCCTATCGAGGTGGACGCTGCGCCGCCGTTGCCACAGCCGGACAGCAGTGCCGCCAGTAAGAGTCCGGCCAATAAAAATGGGTGTTTCATAGTGATGAGTATCAAAATCAATGCGCCTTCAGCGTCACCGTGGTACCGGCCAAATTGATATTCTTTATGTCGATGCTGCCAAGGCTGGGGCCGGTGCTGCCCATCACCCGGATATTCTGGAAACTGATTTCGCCGATCGAGGTAGGCAGATTCAACGTGATCGAGCCATCCGCATTGATGACCGATGCCGCGCTCGTGGGGTTGTAGACTACATTCTTGACCGTGGTCGTCATGCTCAACAGTCCCAGCAGCGGATCCATCATGGTCACCAGTCCGGCCGCCACCTGCAGCCCGGCATTCTGTTTTGTGATGTTACTGAACGTATCGGCCAACATATTTTGCGCCGTGAGATTGCTGTTGGCCGACTGTTGTGTCGAGCCTTTTAAATTAAGCCAGTCGCTTAACACATCATCCAGCACGCCTTGCGCCGCCACATCGGACAGTTCCGCCTCGTTCAGTTCACGCACGCCATGTTGTTTCTGCTGATTCTGGGTAGTCTCGGTCTGCACCACCGGCACCGGCGCAATGCTGGCCGCATACACCTGGACCGGTGCCAGCAAGGCTGCCACGATGGTTGCCATGCAACGGATAGTGCGCTGTTTGCGCAGCATGCCAGCAATCTGGCGCTGCGAAACCAGACCAAGCTGGGTGAGAATATCGCCCAGTCGCTGACCGCTGGTCTGTTGCAGGGCGATCGCCGTGTTCAGCTGATCTTCGGAAATTAATTTTTTCTTGAGCAGCAGCTGACCGAGCTGTGATTTTGTGTGATTCTGTTTTAACCAGTTCATGGCGTACTCGATTTCTAAAAATAGTGATGGATCAATTTATGACGCCGTTTTGTTGCTGTGTTGTGCTCGCTCTATGACTTACCTTTACTTTACCTATGTTTATTACGAATGCGTCTTTACGCTGAGATATTGAATCTGCATCGACCCGATACTGCTGCTGCCCAGATTCACATTCCCGTCCGGCGTAGTAAACGTGATATTGCCTATCGAGACGCTGCCGGCAGGGGCGGTGCCCGGTGTGGTCGGCCAGCCTATGGTCCATTGCAAATTGGTGTTGCCGCTCGTATCGGTTACGACGTTGAGGTTGCCGGGCTGGGCATTGACGTCGGCCAGTATCCATGGCGCGCTTCCATTGCTGCCTGCTGCGCCGATCACGATACCGGAGAGGCTCATCTGACCGCTGGTCACGCCCTGTCCATTCGGTTGCAACAGCAAATTGCCGACCTGCAGATTCAGTCCCAACCCAAACGTAACACCGGTGTTCACATTGGGACTCAACTGCACGCTGGTGCCGCCGAATCCCACGTTCTGCATCAACACGCTGGTGCCGAAGCTGGCGCCATCCGCATTGATCAGCAAGTCATAACCCAGTTGCAGATTGTTGGCGCCGGCGATATTCGGAAACGCCCAGTTGATAAAATTTGCGCCGCCCGACGTACTGGCCGTCAAATCCAGGGTGCTGGCAATCGAGCCGTTGACGGTGAAATTATTCAGACTCATGGTGGCCGCGTTGCCCAAGGAGTCGCTTGCGCCTATGGTTTCAGAACCGATATTCGCGTTCAGACTGACTGCAAACGAGACCCCATCGCGTCCGTGCACATCCGATAATGCCGAGTCGTCCAGCGGCTGCAGATCGGTCGCGCCGACCTGGGTGCAGAAACTGGTCAGCGCCAATAGCAGGGTGGGAATGAGTCTGGGGAGTCTGGTATGCATAGTCGCTAGCTCAGTGATGCGCCAGATGTGCAAACATATTCGGCGCGATTGAACCGGCGGTGTTGGCCGCAGTCAGCCTGTCGGTCCAGTTCAGCCATACGCCGGCTTGTGCAACAGCGGGTGCCGACATGCCGGCCTGCGCAGGAAATTGCACGGCCTGCGACAACATCGAAATCCAGAAATCGCGACTCGGTCCGCTCGCATTGCCGGCGATGACGCCGCCAATTTGCGACAGCGGTACACAGGTCGTGCCGGCGCAGGCGGTCGTTGCGCGATACGCATCGCTGGTGAGTACGCCGGTAGTACCATCGTCTATCGCCAGCGAACCGCTGACCGTATTCATCAACAGGCCGACGTTGCCGGAAATGCCGCCAAATCCTATGCGCATGCCGACCACCTGACCGTTACCGGCGCCGCCTGCATTGTTATACACAAACTGTAGATAAGGATCCGTAATCTGCACGGTTTGTTGTGCCGTAGTGCCGGAGCTGGTACCGAATTGTACGAGCGGGATATTGATATCTGCGCCGCTGCCGTTATTTGTCGTGCTGGTGTACTGGCCGAGCATCACATTTTGCAAATTGGCGTTGAGCGTCACGTTGGCATTCATCGTGATCGTAGAAAAGTTGAAGCCACCCAGACTGGTGTTGTCGAGCGTAACAAAGCCGCCCTGGCCGGATACTTCGGCGAGTTCAGAATCGGACAAGGCGCGTGGCGCACTCCATGCCGATGTGCAGACCGTTCCGGCAATGCCGACGATGCACAGTAAGAGTAAGCGAATACGGAGCAAAACCATAAGAGGCTCGCTTTTCAAAAAAAGGTAAAGCACTGTAAGAAACGGCCCTCGATATAAATCGAGGGCCGTTCCTGATCAAGCTATAACGTCAATCTGTAGCCTAGTGAGCCCAGATATACACTGTTGTACCTTGCATAGTGATGTCGTTCAGAGCGAACGAACCAAATGAGTGTGAACCAGTAGCAGCAGTGCCAGAAGCATTGCCCATAGTGATGCTGCCGACAGTGACATTCAGACCAGCGTCAGTTGCGATGTTAGGAATCGCGATTTTAACGACGTCAGTACCTGGGTAGAAAGCTGCCAGTGCTGCACCTTGTGCTGCTGCAGCTGTTGGATTTGTAGCTGCCATTGCTGTTGGATTCAGAACACCCAGGCCACCAGATGCCGAAGGAGTAAACACTGCTGTTTCAAAAGTCGCAGCATTGACGATATCCAATGTGGCAGCAACAGTACCGGTGATACCGATGTTGTTGAAGCTAACCGAACCACCGTTTGTATTGGTGTCTGTATAAGTGAATGAACCGATGTTCACATTCAGGCTGGCAGCGATAGAAACGCCGTCCTGGCCGCTGACCTGGCTCAGTTCTGTATCAGCGATTGGCGTCATTGCAGATGCAGCTAAAGTGATTGATGACAAAGCGGCTGCGATTGCGATTCTTTTTAATGTTTTCATTTGTGTCCCCTGATTGGGTTAGAGTTTGTTTAAGTAAAAATGAATAAAGCGACCAGCTAAGGATTAGCTTAGTGAGCCCAGATATAAACGGTAGTACCTTGCATAGTGATGTCGTTCAGAGCGAACGAACCAAATGAATGCGAACCGGCAGCGGCAGCGCCAGAAGCATTGCCCATAGTGATGCTACCGACAGTAACGTTCAGGCCAGCGTCTGTTGCGATATTAGGAATCGCGATTTTAACGACGTCGGTACCTGGGTAGAAAGCTGCCAATGCTGTAGCTTGAGCTGCTTGTGCGGCGCCAGTCATTGCTGTTGGATTCAGAACACCCAGGCCACCAGCTGCGGATGGAGTAAACACTGCGGTTTCAAAAGTCGCAGCATTGACGATATCTAATGTTGCAGCAACAGTACCGGTGATACCGATGTTGTTGAAGCTAACCGAACCACCGTTTGTATTGGTGTCGGTATAAGTGAATGAACCGATGTTCACATTCAGGCTTGCAGCGATAGAAACACCGTCTTGACCGCTAACTTGGCTCAGTTCTGTATCAGCGATTGGCGTCATTGCTGATGCAGCTAAAGTGATTGATGACAGGGCAGTAGCGATTGCGATTCTTTTCAACAATTTCATTTGTGTCTCCTGATTGAGGATGGTTTTAGTTTATTTAAAAAATTTTTGAACGGGATGGAACGATTGCTTAATCTAACTAAGGCTACTTAGCTCCCCAATTCGCAGAGGAATTTAAGTGACTGCATTGTGTGTCGATTTTCAAATTAAGTTGCATATTCCTTGCAGACATTCGAAGCCAAATTATTGACCTTGTGAGCCATGTATTTCCCTATAAAAATGTTGCATTTGAGAACGTAGATTCATTGATTTGGTTGGGCTGCGCAGGAGGGTTACGCTGCGTGGATTGGGCTGCACCTTGTACGTTGGGCCGCGCCTTGTAGGTTGGGCTACGTCTTGTAGGTTGGGCTACGCTTCACCAGCCCAACATTCTTTGAATTGGGGATGGTGGTAATTGTGGTCTGGAGTGTTGGGCTGATGAAGCGCAGCCCAACCTACATGGCACAGCCCAACTCGAATTGACGATCGTGGTAATTTTGGCGTGGAGAGTTGGGTTGGTGAGGCGCAGCCCAACCTACAAGGCATAACCCAACGTACGAATTTATTCAGCGCTCTGACACATCGATCTTGTCGTCATCCTGCCACGATGGACTGAGCATGTCTGGCGCGTCGGCACTTTTGGACAGAAATTTGCTCGGCGGTTTGCCGAACCAGCGCACACAGGCACGATGAAATGCGCGCGGGTCCGAGAAGCCGAGCTTGAAGCTCATCTCTTTTAAAGTCAGCTGAGCTTCACCGAGAAATTGAAACGCAATCTCGCGACGCACATCATCAACCAGCGTGGAAAAATCGGTCCCCTCGGATTCCAGCCTGCGCTGCAAGGTACGCTCGCTGATCAACAGGCGTGCTGCAACCGCTTCGCGCAATGCGCCACCTTTATCTATCATGCTGGTCAACAGTACGCGCACCCTGGCGGTGAAGCCGGAGGCGGTGGCTTTCTGCAATCTCTCATCCAGCATGCGAAACAATCCTTCCGCAGCCATATCGTTGGCAGTCGGTATCGGCGTCAGCAGATCTGTATTGGTAAACTCCATGGCATTGCGCGCGGCGCCGAAGTGCACCGGGCAACCGAATTTCTCCACATACGCAGCCGCATTCGGCGGCTCCGGAAAAGCATATTCCATCAGCACCGGATGCAGGTCCGGTTGCGCAGAAACGAAACGCAGCGTCGACAAAAACATATTCCAGGTGAAGTCGTAGCGTTGCAGTGGCACCGTGTATTTGCCGGCCACCAGATGTAGCGAAATGCTGGTGCTGTCGGATTTTTTTTCGATCGCGGTGCGCACCGTTGCTGTCATCAGCGGCAAATAGCGCACTACGCTTTCACTGGCCGCTTTCAGATTTTTGGACGACATCAGCAAGTGGCCGAACACGCCCAGCCAGGAAACCGAATGCGGTGGCGCAATCCGAAAGCCCAGCATCGGGTCGTCGGTCAGCGCGGTCAGCGTCTGCCACAGATAACTGAATTTGTCGGACATCCGCACCGGATCGTCGCGTACCGGGCTGTACTGATCGAGCTGGTCCAGCCCTGCCTGTGCTAATAATTGATCGATATTGACGTCGTCTCTGGTCAGGCAGGTTTTAATACGCCGCACCATGTCGATGGCGATGCGAAATCTCACGCGGTCTCCTGCATGAACAGGAAAAAGAATAGCGATGGTGCTGCGGTGATGAGGATGCTCATGGCGATGTACTCCAAAATAAGGTCTTTATTGTCGCTGTCTCTGGGGTCGACTTTTTTTGTGCGGTCAGCTTCAACGCTGTGCCTGTTTTTATCAAAAAAGAATTTATCTCTGCGCCGAAAACAACACATGGTTGACGGCTATCGTGATTACCGGGAACACGACGTGCATACAGACAGTTTTCTCCTCGTGGGAAGCCGCTGTGTGCAGTGCGAATATGAGTGTAGGAGGTCACAGGTCAATTGGCACTGACCATATGGATAAATTCGCGGATAGGGCACCTATCCGAAAAGATAGGTTGTCAGCGAATCCGGTGAATCATTTATTGGCAGAAATGCCAGCGGTCACGTTGGAGGGCAATCCAGGCGAAAACTTCAGCAGCGATTTGAAATTCTGATTTTTCGCTTCGTTTAAATTTCGGGTTTCCGCCATGCCGGGCTCTGATAGATGCTTGACCTCGAAGTAGCGCGGCACATAATTGTGTGTGATAAGAGCGCTTACTTATATTTAGTACATCAAAATAGCCATTAACAACGCGGCTGGCTGATTTACCGCTGGAATATCTTGATTCGGTGGCATCAAATCCTATACTGAGCGTTGCGCGGCGCATTAAGCTTATCGAAAAATAAAACAATTAATTGGACGCTATTGGTGAAACTGGCTAAATGGATATTACTGGGTGTCGCAATTGGCGGCACGGTGCTGACTGATCAGCTCAGCGCCATCTATCAACTCAACGTCGGTTTTTTATTTTAATGAACCTTCTGCCACCTGAATCGCCGAAGCGAGCGCTTGCGAGCCTGCTTAGGTTTATGCTGGCCGGTTTTCTATTGTTTGGGGCGGTTTTGTTTGCGCCAATTGCGGCGTTTGCGCAGAAAGTGGGTACAGTCAACGAGTATCAACTCAAGGCCGTGTTTATCTATAATTTCAGCAAATTTATCGAATGGCCGGACAGCGCTTTTTCCGACAGCACGGCCAATTTTCAAATTTGCGTGGTCGGTAATAATCCATTTGGCAGCGCCTTGCAGACGCTGAGCAATCGCAGCTATCACACCCATCCCATCGTCATCAAATATCCGCAGACATTGAACGAGGCGAAGAGCTGCCATATTTTGTACATCGACGATGCGGTAAAACTGGCGCCGTGGCACGATCTGGCCAGAAATATCGGCGATGCGCCGGTGCTGACAGTCAGCAGCCTCTCAGATGCGACACAGTCCGGGATTGCGATCGGATTCGTTTCCCAGGACGGAAAAATCCGCTGGGCGTTTAATCTGAATGCAACGCGCAAGGCACAACTCAAAGTCAGCGCCAAGTTGATGGAAATTGCCGTTACTGTCATCGGGGACACGTCACGATGAAAACTCCCAACATACTGAGACGATTTTCTCTGCGCATACAGCTGATTACCATGACCCTGCTGACCAGCGTCATTGCCATCGCGATCGCCGGCGCCATCCTGTTTGTCAATGAAAGCAAACATTCACGCGCCGAACTGACTGAAGAGCTGACCGCCCTGGCCAGACTGGTCGGCGATCGCAGCAGCGCGGCCTTGTCATTCCTCGACAACAAAACAGCGACTGAAGGTCTGGCTGCGTTCTCCGATCTCGATCAGGTCGGCTCGGCCTGTCTGTTTAACGAGCATGGCGAAACGTTCGCCCAATACTATCGGGGCGGAATAAAGTCGGCAAGTTGTGAGATGCTGATTCCCGCCACCAATAATTTTGCTCTGTTTAAGGGCGGAACCTTGCATGTGCAGGTACCGGTCATGGCCAATAACGAGCTGATCGGCACCATGCAGATCAATTCAACCGAAGCGCCGTTAAGCAAGCGTTTTGCCGAACAGACTTTATCGTTGGCGCTGGCCTTCTTCGGTGCACTGGTCGCGGCTATTCTACTGGCGATCCGCCTGCAAAAAATAATTTCGCAACCGCTGGCTGAGGTACGTGACGTGGCGAATGCGATTGTGGAAAGCAAAGACTACGCACTGCGTGCCCCCGATCTGGGCAAACATGAAACCGGCCAGCTGGCCTCCGCGTTCAACAGCATGTTGGGAACGATAGAAGATCAGATTACCTTTCGCAAGCAGGCCGAAGAGCGGCTCAGACAGTTGAATGACGAACTGGAAGCGCGGGTTAACAGCCGCACAAGCGATTTGGCAAAAGCGAATCACACCCTGCAAAAAGCGCACACCGAACTGCAGCGTACGCAAAATGAACTGATACAAAAAGAGAAAATGGCGTCGCTGGGCGTGCTGATCGCCGGCGTGTCGCATGAGATGAATACGCCGCTGGGGAATAGTCTGACGGTCGGCTCGCACATGCGCGACGAACTGGTCAACTTCGAAGGGCAAGTGGAAGACGGCAAGCTGACCAAAAGTCGACTGAAAGAATTCAATCAGCAAATTCATACCGGCCTTGATCTGCTGCTGCGCAATCTGGATCGCGCCATTGAACAGGTCGCGCATTTTAAACAGGTCTCGGTAGATCAGACCAGTGACCAGCGTCGCACCTTCGATCTGGGTACGACCATCGGCGATATTATTTCCATCGTGCAGCCGCAATTCAAACGCTCGCCGCACCGCATCAAAGTGGATATACCGGCCGGTTTTGTGATGGACAGCTATCCCGGCGCGATCGGGCAGGTCATTACCAATCTGGTGCTGAATTCATTGATTCACGGTTTCACCGATGACATGAGCGGATCGGTATCGATCACTGCCTTGCGCAACGATGAGCAACATGTGTTATTAATCGTGACCGATAATGGCCGGGGGATATCGAAACAGAATCTGCCGCGCGTGTTCGATCCGTTCTTTACTACACGCATGGGGCAGGGGGGAAGTGGACTCGGTTTGAATATCGTATTTAATATCGTTAATTCGACTTTGGGCGGCAGCATCCAGGTGACCAGTGAAGAGGGTGTGCACACGACATTCACTATTTTTATGCCTGCGGTTGCGCCTTGAGCGACAATTTTGCAATGTCTACATTACCGTCTTTCTGACCTAAATCTGCGGGAATGACGGAACGGAAAATAGGGGGGAAGCGATGGGTTTAAAGCTGTTTCAGGGGATAGTACCGCTGCAGAAATCAGGTGTAGTGCGCGACGCAATAGCCGGCGTAACGCTGGCCTCAATGGACATTCCGCAAGTGCTGGGTTATGCGCGCATCGCCGGTATGCCGGTGGTAACCGGCTTGTACACGGTGCTGCTGCCGCTGGTGGCGTTTGCGATATTCGGCTCGTCACGCCAACTGGTGGTCGCCGCCGATTCCGCCACCGCGACTATTTTAGCCAGTGGCTTGTCCGGCATGGCGCCGCTCGGCAGCGAAAAATATGCTGCGCTGGTGGGGATGGTCGCCTTGCTCACTGCCGGATTTCTGCTGCTGGCGCGGATCTTCAAGCTGGGGTTTCTGGCTGACTTTTTGTCGCGCACGGTGCTGATCGGATTTCTGGCTGGGGTAGGCGTGCAGATCGCCATTGCCATGAGTGCCGGTATGTTCGGCATTACGTTCGACTCGTCGCGCAGTGTCCTGCAGCTCTGGCAACTTGCGCACAGTGCCGCGTTAATCAGTCTCCCCACGTTGGCGATATCGCTCGTGGTAGTCATCGCGGCATTGACCGGCAAACGATTTCTTCCACGCATGCCGGTGCCGATGTTTGCGGTATTGGGTGGGATCGCCGCCAGCTATTACAGCGATTTTGCCAGTCACGGCATCGCCGTCCTGGGGCCGGTGCCCGGCGGACTGCCGCCCCTCGGTTTCCCCGACGTCGGCTGGCATGAGATGTTGAAACTGCTGCCGATGGCGACATCCTGCTTCGTCATGATCATCGCGCAAAGCGCCGCCGCCTCGCGCTCGTTTGCCGAACTCCATCATGATCGCGTGGATGCAAATGCCGACAATCTTGGCCTGGCGGCTGCCAACGTGCTAGCTGCGCTGAGTTCCGCGTTTGTCGTCAACGGCAGCCCCAGTCAGACTGCCATGGCCGACCAGGCCGGTGCGCGCAGTCAGATCGCTCAATTGGTATTTGCCGCGGTGGTGCTGGTCGTGCTGCTGTTTTTTACCGGCCCTTTGCAATATTTACCGCGCTGTGTATTGGCAGCTATCGTCTTTTGCATTGCACTCGGATTGATCAATGTAAAAAAGATGCGCGATATGCGCGCTGAGAGTCCGGGCGAATTTACGCTGGCGCTGGTTACTGCGGGAGCGGTGGTACTGATCGGCGTTGAGCAGGGCATTATGTTAGCCATTGCGCTATCGCTGTTGCGTCACGTACGGCACAGCTACAGTCCGCATACGACGGTGCTGATGCCGAGTTCCGATCCGACTGCTGCCGGCATATGGGTAGCGGTGCCGGCAAAACCTGGAGTAGAAACCGCGCCGGGTTTGATTCTGTATCGCTTCGGTGCCGATCTGTTCTTTGCCAACGACGGCAGATTCGCCGACGAAGTTCGCGCATTGGTGCAAAACGCACCGACGCCGGTGCGCTGGTTTGTGGTGGATGCCGGAGCGATTACCGATCTGGATTATTCGGCAGCGCGTTCGGTGCTCGATCTGTGCGCCGAGATGAAGCAACGCGGCGTAAAGCTGGTGTTCGGGAGAGTCAGTGCATATCTGCGCGCCGACATGGACCGGCACGGAATCACGGAGGTGATTGGTACCGAGCATATTTTCACCAAACTCCACGACGCGCTTGCGGCTTTGTCGTCGGGAGAACTAAAAGAACAGGGTATGCATCTGCCCTGATTTGCTTTAATTTGCTCTTGCAATGAAGTAGTTTATAAACTACTATTGCGGAATGATAGAACTCAAGCAAACAGACACTTTCCGCAAATGGCGTATTAAATTAAAAGATAATCGGGCTCGTGCGTTGATTGCTTCACGCTTGGATCGTCTCAGCTTTGGGCACGAAGGTGATGTGGAATCAGTCGGGGATGGGATCAGCGAATTACGTATCCATTATGGTCCCGGATATCGAATTTATTTTCAAAAAGCAGGAAGTGCAATTATTGTTCTTTTATGCGGTGGTGACAAAAGTTCACAAGCCAAAGACATTAAAACAGCAAAACGTTTAGCGAATGAATGGGAAGAGCAAGATGACTAAAAAATTAACGACCTACGATCCAGCCGAAGATTTAACAACCGGGCAGGGCATGGCAATATTCATGAATGAAGCATTCGAAACGAATGATGTCAGCTACATTGCGCATGCACTCGGTGTAGTCGCGCGTGCGAAAGGAATGGCGCAGATAGCCACGCAAACTGGTCTGTCCCGAGAACAGTTATATCGATCATTTAGCGATTCCGGCAATCCGACTTTGAAAACCACACTGGCCGTGATGAATGCATTGGGACTGGACCTGACTGCCAGAGTGCATGCCTGATAGCTTCGGGCATGTATCTGTACGAAATTTGGAAAATTCCAGCCAAAGTTGAGACTAGCCCGTAGGTTGGGCTGCGCTTCACCAGCCCAACATTGCTAGATGATCCAAACCGTTTTTTTAAATTGATTCAATAAATAACACGCGATTTATTTATCCTGAGGTTGAGTGTTGGGCTGGTGAAGCGCAGCCCAACCTACGAGATAGACGATGATCTCGATCAAACTACATGGGCCGGAGCCAATTTGCAGGACACGCCGGAATCCTGCAACTCGATCTGGATGGTCGGATGGTCGATTCCAAACTTTTCCTTCAACTGATCCGACACCGTCTTGTGAAACGCGTCGCCGGGCAGTCCGGTCGGCATGGCCAGATGCGCAGACAGCGCGGTCTCGGTAGTACTCATCCCCCAGATATGCAAATCGTGAACTTCCGTGACACCGTCGAGCGACTCCAGATATTGCCGCACCTGGGTCGGATCTATGCCTTCCGGAACGGCGTGCAGGGTCAGGTTGACCGAGTCATGCAACAGTCCCCAGGTTCCCCAAACGACCAGCGCGGCGATCACCAGACTGACCACCGGATCCAGCCACTGCCAACCGGTGGCCATGATGGCGAATCCGGCGATAACTACACCCAGTGAAATGGCCGCATCGGCAGCCATATGCGTAAATGCGGCGCGGACATTCAAGTCACCCTTGCTACCCGACATGAACAGCAATGCGGTCCCGAGGTTGATTGCTATCCCAATGGACGCAACGATAATCACCGTTGTACTGTCCACACTGTTCGGCTGTCCAAATCGTAAAATCGCCTCCCAGGCGATTCCGCCGGTAACGGTCAACAGCAGTACCGCGTTGATCAGCGCCGCCAAAATTGACGTGGAACGCAGTCCATAGGTATAGCGTTTGGATGGCGCCTTTTTGACCAGTATGGTGGCACCCCATGCCAGCAACAGTCCCAGCACGTCGCCCAGATTGTGTCCTGCATCGGCAAGTAGCGCCAGAGAGTTGCTGAGCACGCCGTACACGACTTCGATACCTACAAAACCTGCATTGAGGATGATGCCAATGAGGAACGCCCGACCAAAATCTTTGGGTGCGTGACTGTGACCATGCCCGTGACTGTGACCATGTCCATGTCCATGACTGTGGCCGTGATCGTGATGATCGTGATGATCATGATGAGCATGCCCATGGTCGTGATGCTCGTCATGCGTATCATGAGCGGCATGTGCATGATTGTGCTTGCCGTCTGAATGATCGTGATCATGGTCGTGATCGTGATGGTCATGTGAGTGGTCGTTACTCATAAAATTGTTCTTTTCTTAAAATGGATATCAAAAAATCAGCGGAAAATTGAGGGCTGGACAGCGTGCCTACGCAAGTCAGTATTTAAATCCCTCTACCCACTACAGAGTCAACACTTAAATTCACTGGCGCACAGCAAAACCTAGAAATTTGCATGCAGCCGCACTCCATAAATAGAAACAGGTCCGCGATCCTGATTGTAGGCCGGATTGCTGACGTGCTGATAATCAAACGTCAGCGCCGCAAACGACAGCGGATGCCAGGCGTAATAAATTTCTGTGATTTTCTCCGGCGCGTAATTCATCTTGCCGTCACCGATCAATATACCCAATCCGCCCGCTTCAAAATAGGATTGCGCTTCGCCCGAGATACGGTTCACTACACCGGCTATGCCTATCGTATCGTCACTGCGTCCCCAGCTGTCACCCTTGATAGAGAGTCCAGTCGATAGCGACTGATTGATATCGCTAAATTCATAGGCTTCCTTGTCGCCGCGATCGGCACTCATACGCAGAAACGCGCCCACATCGGCGGACAGTTCCTGCTCCATATTCAGCACGACGCCGGGACGCGTACCGGGCAAACGCACCAGTGCCACATTCGGCATCGCGTTGGTTTGTCGTCCCAGTAAAACCGCGTCGCTATAGCTCGCCATATTGCCCTGATCTATCCACGCCAGCAGTTTGATTTTGCCGGGATGTCCCGCAAAGCTGTGACGCGTTTCCAGTTCCAGATTGGTCGAACTGCTGCCGAAATTGACCCGCACAATTTTGCTGTTGGGTACCGGCGACAGTTGAAAAAATCCGCCGCGCAAGGTCCACCAGTTTTGCGTCCACTCGACTGCGCCGCCCCAGGTGTAGCCCCAGGGATCGGCCGCATAGTCGTAGCTTCCGCCATCAATCAGCGACCAGTTTAAAAAATCGGCACGCGGGTCGTGGGCATAGGTATTGGTATCGAAAATATCGGCGACTGAAAATTTACCGGCGGTGATGGTGATATTGTTGACGCCGATGTTTTGGGCCAGTTGATTCGGACCGGAATCGACATTCGTTCTGTCGCCATCCAGGGAAATCGTCTGGCGCACGAATAATCTTTGTACGCGCAGATAAGGCGTGTTGTTACCCAGTTTGTAGGCACCGCCGTTAGGAAAACCTGCGATACCCATTGTATTGTTAAAGCCGAATCCCTGATCGATTTCAGGGTTGATCCAGAATTCTGCACCGTTCCATAAACGTCGGCCTATCATCAAGGTCGCATCGGTGGTTTCTTCGGCCGGGCCGGTGGGACTCAGACTTTGGGTGCCACTGTATTGCGCAGCAAAGTCGTTGTGCTTTTGCGTGATGTTTGTCAATTGGCCATGGATGGCCCAGTCTTCTGTTTCGGGTAGAGCCGTGTCAGGAACTGGTGCAGCAGTGCCGCCAGTCGTAACGTTATCGGCGACCAGATTAGTGCCGTCATCTGCGGCAAAGGTCTGGTTGGTGAAGTTGAAAAAAATGGCAATGGCTGCCAGCGTGATTGCGCCGGCCTGGGCCGTGACGCGGCCCACTGTTTTTTTGATTTTATTCATGAACTTTTATTCTGAAAAATTTGTAGCATTATGGACTAAGTTAACAGCGCGGCGTTACCCCGCCGTTACATTGCCAACAGCATGACTTTATACGCCACCATCAAGGCAGCAATAATCAGATAGCCGCGTAACACGCCCATCCCTATTTTGGTGCCCTTACTCATGGAATTTGGCGCCAGGGTTTCTAACGGTGGCATACGCCAGTTATCGAGTTCCTTGCGGCTGGGTTTGTCTGCTATCGTGATGTCGTCGCTGGCCAGCCGATATGCGTGTAGCGCCATGCCGACTATGCCAGCGACAAGCGCGACCAGGCTGCTGCCTGCCAAGATCTCCAGAATGGCATCGGCACTAATGTCCGGAAATAGGACTGCCGCAGTTAACACAACCGACAGTATCACCAGTACTGCAACGATTACGGCGGTCAAGACATTAGTCGCTCGACTATTCACCCAGGGGCCCAGCACCTCTTTGTCATTGCACAGTAAAAGCAAAAAGACGGCGGCGCTGGGCAATAATATTCCTGCCAGAGTTTGCACTGCGTTGGTCAATAATCCCAGCGGAATGCCCGGTGCCAGAACCAGTCCTGCCGCAACAATAATCAACCCGCAATACACGGCATAAAATCCTTTTGCCTCACCCGGTTTGCGATGCAAAGAATGTTTGACTGACAGCACATCACCTATCGCATAAGCGCTGGAAAGTGAAATCGCGGCCGCACCGATAATGCTGGCATCGATCAGGGCAATGGCAAACAACACGCCGGGCAAACGTCCGTAATATTTCGCGATACCCGTGGCAACGGCGCCGGCATCCAGAAATTGTCCTGCTTCTGGCGTGCCGTCAAAAACATGTGCCATACACGCCATGATTGCCACCGCCCCCAGTATCACCAGCACGATACCCAGCCATAAATCGATGCGCTCGTAGCGGATAAAGCGCGGGGTGATCCGTTTGTCGATCACATAGCTTTGCTGGAAAAATAATTGCCACGGCGCGACGGTGGTGCCGACGATCCCGATGATGAGCAGCATCACTTCGGATAGTGCTGCGTTCTTCGGCATGTGCGGTACAACGAAATCGTGCAGCACGGTTCCCATCGGGGGATGGATCATCAAAAATAAAGGAATTAACAATAAGCTCCCGGCCACCAGCACCATGGAAAATCGCTCAAAGCGGCGGAAGTCGCCGGTACTGGCCGCCAGGACGATCAGTAGCGCCGCGACGGCGATGCCCAGCAGTTTCGGTAAGCCTAAAAAATCCAGACCTAAACTGATACCGATAAATTCGGTGACGATAGTCAAACCGTTGAGCAAAAATAAATCGATCACGCTGAATGCGCCCCAGAATTTACCGTAGCGCTCCAGTATCAAGCGCGCGTGGCCGACGCCGGTCACTGCGCCCAGTCGCAGCACCATTTCCTGGTTCACATACAAAACCGGAATCAACAGTGCCAGCGTCCACAGCAAGGTAGTTCCATAGTTCTGTCCGGCCTGCGCATAGGTGCTGAAGGCACCGGCATCGTTATCGCCGACCATTACGATCAGGCCGGGTCCCAGAATCGCACACAGGGTTTTTATCCGTGCCCATAAACCGGAGCGCGGCCCAGTATCGTGTTGGCTGATAGTGCCGAATGCGCCGCGAATATCGCCGACATGAGCGCTGTCGAGTACGGTGTTGGAATTCAGGTTAGTCATGGGTCGCGCTCCGAATACACTTGTGCAATAAGCTGGAAAATAGGCTGGGAAATACGCGAGAAAATACGCGTTTGATTACGCGTCTGACGGCACTGAAATCCAGGGTCGCCCGGATTAAAGTGATCTGTGGTTCCTGATTGATGTGGTGCAAGGCGGTGACGCCCGCAATGAGATTTGCGTAGTTCATGGTGCTGCTCCAAAAAAAGTAAAGTGTGCTTTGTGCTTTGGAGTAGCAATGGAAGAGGGTGCAGGGTGTTTAGTCGACCGGGTAAGTCGAAGAACAGAATGCAGCCATGCCACTCCAGGGAGCGATTTCGGTAAGGTAGTTGGACTGGCAACTACAACTGTCATCGGTCATGTTGACCTCCGGTTGGTTAATCAAAACTTGCCCAGAAAATGGACGAGCCGCTGAATTCAGGCATGGAGCGGCGCCAATTTCCGTCAAAAAAATGACGGAAAAAGCACAGCACATCTGTCAGATCAACAGACCAGAAAAAATAATAAACAACGAGTAGTTGGGGGGAGTTGAGTGTTGCGACCCTGGTCGTCAAACTCTGGACACCACCATCTGCCGGACGCAAGATGATGGCAAGTGGAACTTGCTGGAGATCTTACTTAAGGCAGAGCCAATTCAATGCTTGGCAACTACAACTGTCTGAATTAGTACCCACGAAGGGACTCCATAAAATGAAAACAGGCGAAATATATTCCCGCCTCGTGTTGATGTCAAGCATTGTTCGCTATCATTGCAGGATATTCAATTCAATAGAAAGCGAACTATGTCTGATCCTAAATCGACGATCACATTTCCGGAACAGATGCAGGCCTTCGTATTGAAAGCATACGGTGGACCAGAACTCGCGAGCCTGCAGGAAGTACCTGTGCCCAAACCGGGTTCGCGGCAACTGCTGGTTCGCGTTCGTGCTGCGGGTTTGAATCCGGTGGACTTCAAAACGCGCAAGGGTGAGCTGAAAATTATTCAGCGCTATCAACTACCAGCCGTACTTGGCAACGAACTCGCTGGCGAAGTGGCAGCGTGTGGCGATCAGGTGAATCGCTTTGCTGTCGGAGACCGGATTTTCGCGCGCGTTGACAAGGCCAGCATGGGGGCGTTCGCGCAGTATGCGCTTGTTGAAGAGGATCATGCAGCCATTATGCCGGCCAGCGTGGACTTCGCTAGCGCAGCAGCGATTCCTCTTGCCGGACTTACCGCGTTGCAGGCATTGCGCGATGAGCTGCATGTCGCCAAAGGCCATCGCATATTCATTTCCGGCGGAGCAGGTGGGGTGGGTACTTTTGCCATCCAGATCGCCAAATATCTCGGCGCCAGGATCGCCACTACTGCGTCGCCGCGCGGCGAAGAACTGGTGCGGGAGCTTGGTGCGGATACGATCATCGATTATACGCAGCGGCAACCTGCAGAGGTCTTGTCGGGATACGACGGTGTATTCGATTTGATGGGTGGCGATACACTTTTGCAGTCGTTTTCCATAGTGCGACCGGGCGCGACCGTTGTCTCGGTTGCCGGTTTGCCTGAACCGCAAACGGCCTCGAAAGACCTGGGACGTGGGTTAGGATTGCAGGCGCTTTTTTGGCTCGCCAGTTTTTCGTTGAGACGCCGCGCCCGCAAGCACCAAGCGCTCTACCGATTCCTGTTCATGCACCCAAGCGGTCAGGATTTATCCGAGCTTGCCCGTCTTGTTGATGCTGGTGTAATCAAGGTGATAGTCGACAGCGTCTATCCGTTAGAACGTATCGCCGATGCGATGGCCAAACTCGAATCGGGTCGCGCCAAGGGAAAGATCGTTATAACGATGTCTGACATCCAGAATCAGGAAATTTCGGGGTGAATCACAGCTCCTGAAGTGAGCTAGCCGGCAAAATCGATCAACAATGTCACAAGTTCAGCAATATCAGTAGATGGCTCGGTGTCATCAAACGCGGTGCTACGCCGTGCCAGACTTTGAGCGCGCGCGCTGGCGATTTCCAGGTACTCCCTGGTTGCGGCAAAACTGCCGCCAAAGCCCTTGTCATACTTAGGGATGTGTTTTTTGAGGCGGGTCAGAACTTCGTCCCGATGTAACGGATGTCGTATATCCTCATAGTGCAGCAATAGCCACAGTTCAAAGCATGGAATCGATGCGATGGCTTTGAATGCAACTGGTTGTTTAGCGTCGTTACGCAGCCTGCCATCAAGTGATGCAGTAAGTTGAAGTGCATCAAAATAGGTCTTGTGGTCATCACGATCAAATACCGCAAAAACCATTTCAAAGCCCTTGGCGCGCACGCGTTTGTGGATATCTCCTTTTTCGAAAAGCTGTTTTGCGTAACGTACGACCTGGATGGGCTCAGTACCCAATTCACTTGGATGAACTTCAACATTTGCCGTTTGCAATCGATGTGCGTTTTTGATTTCCCTGAAATACAGTGGCTCAGTTTTGCTCCCTTCTGAAACGATAAGGACGCGGTCATAGCTGGCGCGGTGACTCTGTTTTCGTTCCAATTGAGCGCGCTGCCGTATTTTGGGTGAGTTGTCGCGTGCCATCGATTTTATCTGACCACATCACCGAGAAATGGCAATGCGCCATAACGCCCTGTCAGGTAGCCGTGCTCCAATGCTTCATTCTTGCGAGGGCTGAAATCGGACAATGGATACACCTTCGATGCCTGATTTTGATTTTTTTCAACGAACCATATTTGATCGCGACGAAATAACTCCTGATTAAGCAATGAAGTGTCATGCGTCGTAAAAATTAGCTGCGCTCCCTTTTTGTTCACGGTGGGACTTTGAAAAAGCTCCACAAGTCGGCGCACCAATAGCGGATGCAAGCTACTGTCCAATTCATCGACCAACAAGGTCGCTCCCCGAGCCAGAATATCCAGTACCGGTCCTGTCAAAAAAAACAGATTTCGGGTACCCATTGATTCATCACTTAAGTTGAATACTGCCTTGCCTTGGTTAGTCGCATGATGAAACAGCAGTTCGCTTATTTCCTGTTCCTCGTTGCGAATCTCAGTTTTGCCGGCAGCCATATCAACATGAACAGCCTGGCCGGAAATCGTGCGGGTAGCGACTTCGATGTCAGTTATGCTGATATCTGCCGAAATCAAAAAATCGCAAATTGCACGCTTGCCTTCAGACTTGCGCAGCATTTCAACTGAAATCTGCTGCCCCAACGGAGTTAGCTCGTTGAAAATTGCCAGCTGGCTTGCAAACCAGTCAAACACTGGCCGCAATTGTTCACTGTTGAGTTGAACCGCCATCGAGAGAAACAGAGCGTTAGGACGCGTGGCCCCCTCCCAAACTGTTTTCGGCCCTTTTAGTCCAGTACCAAATTCGTACACATCCTTTCCTGACATGTCATCGTAATGTCGATCAAACCATTGTTGTGGTTTGAAAGCCTTATAGACCAGCAGATACTCTCTGATGATTTTTTGCGCATTGAGTGCGAAACCGTACTGATGGCGGACGCCGTCAAGAATAAAGGTAACTTCAAATTCTATAGCCTGGCTTATCGACTCCGCATCCAGTCGAAACGGCTGAACGTTGAAGGTCTGACCCGGCTGCATAACCGACGCCGATTCAATCACAACAGCGCGCATGTATTGAAGTGCCTTGATGAGATTCGATTTGCCGCCTGCGTTTGGCCCGTAAATAGCGGCACTGCGTAGCAACGTCGGCGCCGCTTTGATGCCAGATTGCATGGTGTTAAGTTCCTGCAATGTCGTATCTTTGGATGCAACCATGCTGATAGTCTGTTCGTCACGTAAGGAACGAAAATTTTTGACTTGGAAGTCAACTAGCATAATAAGCCTCATAAATGCATTAATAAATTAGAATTTTGCTCTATTTGTGCAAATAGTCAATTTATTTTTGATATGTATGTTAAAAAATCAGCCATCCATGTCATCTATTTATAGCGTACATGCAATTTGTCCGAAACACTGCCGGTCTATCCGCTCAACAAATCCCCGTAATTAATACCAAATAATTAAAAGCGCTTTGGATTTTCTCATTTAAAATTTAAAGCGCTTTGAGCAAAGTATTATTAAACAAGTATTAAACAGAGTGTTATGTAGTTTCACTACTTAATAAATGTGGTAAATAATGCTGAAAACAAACAACACATAGAGAGAATTTATGATTAATTCGCATACCTAACTGAAATCTTTCGTAAATATTGTTGACCACGTCTTTAGTTTTGGTACAAAATAATTCCAGGTAGAAAAAATGCGTCGCACGCTGCCTAAACTGTTAAAGTGGCATAAATAAGTAGTTTTACTAGAAAAATTAAATGGGAGACCTTCATGCAAGTTAATACGAACAAGCGTTCTTACGCGTTCAATCTGAGTAGCGCAGTGTTAAAGCTGAGTCCAATTGCAGTTGGTTGTGCCGTGTTGTTAGCGACATCCGCTGGATCGGTTTATGCGCAACAGGCTGATACCAGCCAACAACCTGCCGCAACTCAACAGCCTGCTGCCGACACTTCGGCGGGTGCCAACACCGTTGTCGTTACAGGTATTCGCCGCGGGATTGAAGACGCGCTGGAATCAAAACGCGATTCAGACATGATTGTTGAAACGATTTCGGCAGAAGATTTAGGTAGATTGCCTGACGATAGTATTGCCGATGCCTTGTCCAGTTTGCCTGGTGTTTCCGCGCAAATTACCGGTGGTCGTGCAACTACGCTGAATATTCGCGGCTTGTCCGGCGACTTTATCAATACGACTTTTAACGGTCGCGAACAGGCCAGCGTTGGCGATAACCGCGCGGTGATGTTTGATCAATACCCGGCAGAACTGATCAGCGGCGCAACCATATACAAAACACCGGATGCAGCATTGATCGGACAAGGTCTGGCTGCAACTGTCGACCTGAAAACATTGAACCCGCTGGATTTCAGCAAGCAGGTTATCCAGGTTAAAGCCATGGGTGAAAGCACTTCATACGGTGAATTGAATCCGGAAGTGAATTCCAGGGGCGACCGTTTGAGTGCCTCGTATATTGATCAATTCGCCAATCACACGATAGGTGTGGCGTTTGGTTTTGCGCATCTGGATTCGCCAGTTGAAACGCAAGAGCAGCATAGCTGGGGTATTGGTAACGGTCCAACCCAGGCGCCGGGATTCCCGAACGCGAATTCGATTCAGGGTGCTGAATGGTGGGCTGATTCAACCCAAAGTATTCGTAATGGCGCAATTGGCGTAGTTGAGTGGAAACCCAACAAGAATTTCACCAGTACTGTTGACAGCTATTTTTCTCAATCGACTGAAATCGACGTGAATCGCGGTCTGCAAACCGGAACCGACTATTCCAACGTGACCAATGGCACAGCCAGCAACAATTTCCTGACCGGCGGTAATAATCTGTACCTGGGTGGGCCTGGCGCATACAGCAGCCACGCGGTTGTTCGTAACGACCTGAATTCCGAAACGGATCAGATATTTTCTATAGGCTGGAAAAACGTCTATAAAGCCGATGCATGGACATTTACCGGTGATATCAGCGGTTCAACAGCCAGCAGCAAACAATCTATCCTGGAATTGTATTCGGGCGTGTTCTCCCAGGTGACTGCGCCATTTACGGCCAGTCAGATGGGCGGCACAGTCCTGGGTACGCCATCGGTCAATTTTGCCAATCCTGCCAATGTGCAGTTGGGTGATCCGGGTGGATGGGGTCAGGACGGCTACGATAAATTCCCGGCTGTGACCGATAAAGTGCGTGAATATCGCGCTATTGCCAATCGCGAATTGGACAATGATGTATTCAGCAGCGTTGAATTTGGCCTGAACATTACAGACCGTACCAAAACTCGCGTAGCTCCGGAATATTTTGTGGATTTTGCCGGTATGCCTTATTCCGGTTCCAACACAATGGCGATTCCATCGAACATGATTGTTGGTCCGATCAAGCTGCCTAACGGTCCAACTATTTTGGGCTTGAATGCAGCAGGATTGCTGGGCAGCGTTTATCAGCTCAATGTGAATGCCGGTGATGCTGACGTATTTGCCAAAGACTGGTCCGTTGATGAAAAAATCTCAACGGCGTATTCACAGTTGAATATCAATACCACCGTAGCCGGCATCCCTGTGCGCGGTAACGTTGGTATGCAGTTGGTGCATTCAAGCCAGTCATCCGAAGCGATTGCTTCCAACACCAACGGATTGGCGACACTTCCGCAGCCTATGACCGGCGGAGCAAGTTATAACAACTGGCTGCCGAGTTTGAATCTGATTGCCGATTTCCAGTATGAGCAGCAGGTGCGTCTGGGTCTGGCGGAAGAATTGCAAAGACCACGTTTTGACGATATGACGGCAAGTAACGAAGCCAGTTTGAGCAAAACTACCCTGCTGTGGAGCAGTACTACCGGCAACCCCGAGTTGAAACCAACGCTGGCTGATGCGCTGGACGTTTCCTATACCAAGTACTTCGGTAAAAAAGGGTATATCTCCATCGCGCCGTACTATAAGTATCTGAGAACTTATATCTACACCGAAGCAGAAAACTACAACTACGCCGGACTGGACACAAATGGTGTCACGCCGTTGTCGAATATTGGTACTGCGCAGCAGCCGGAAAATGGTACTGGCGGTTCAATGAACGGTCTTGAATTAACTGTTTCGGTACCATTCGACATGTTTACACCGGTACTGGAAGGTTTCGGTATCGATGCAAACGCGTCGCATGGCAATTCCAAAATCCAGACCAACTTCCAGGGCGTTACAGCGCCGTCGGCATTGCCAGGATTTTCCTCTGACGTAGCCAACATGGTTCTGTACTACACCAACGGCGGCTTTGAGATTCGTTATCGCGAAAGCTATCGTTCGGCGTATCTGGGTGAAGTGCAAGGCTTCGGTGCAAATTTGTCGTACTCGAACTTCCTCGGCGTACATACCGATTCTCTGCAGACCAGCTATGAATTTAAAGATGGCCCTCTGAAAGGCCTGACTGGCTTGTTCCAGGTGCTGAATTTGAATAACCCGGCGGTTACGCAAACATTTGGTGTAGGTCAGGGCATGTCGCAAACGGATCAGTATGGTCGTACTTATCTGTTGGGGCTGAACTACAAGATGTAATTTGTGAGGTGGACTGCGGTTCGTGGGTTGGGCCGTGGTTTGTCGGTTGGGCCGTGGTTCGTCGGTTGGGTTGTGGTTCGTCGGTTGGGTTGTGGTTCGTCGGTTGGGTTGTGGTTTGTCGGTTGGGTCATGGTTCGTAGGTTGGGCTGTGGTTCGTAGGTTGGGCTGCGCTTCACCAGCCCAACATTCAACCTCAAATAATTATTGGTTTATTTGGGCGTGGAGTGTTGGGCTGGTGAAGCGTAGCCCAACCTACAGGTCAGCCCAACGTACAGGTTAGCCCAACGTACAAGACCCAACGTGCAGGTTAGCCCAACATACAGGTCAGCCCAACCTACAAGGCCCAACAGCCTGCAAGATCAAAGCGATTTGCGGCAGGTAAAAAAGCCATTCAACGTCAGGCGACCGCGAGTCGGGTCGGTAGTCAGCAAATCAGGTTCAGTAATATGGGCAGAATGAAAAATACTGCCGTCATAAAAAATAACGCGATTCCACGCAGCCGGTACGGTGCAAACCAGTTCGAATACATTGTTGGAAGTGGTCTGATATTTCGGTGGCGTGCCAATCAGATCGGTAAAGGTTTCTGATGGTATGGAGAGCCATTCCGAATCGGGCGTATAAATGCGCGCGATAGCGTCATCGGAGATTTTTGGTAGATAAAAACTGGTTCCGCCCAACTGTGCATCGTGAAACAAATACAGCACCGATGCGCCGAAGCACTGCATCGGATCCTTGCTAAATTTGTCGCGATGGCAGACGCGCTGAAAGTTGGATAGCTCATGGTTTTTTAACGTCACCATAGATAGCCGGCTATACATGGAGATGACGCGACGGGCAGTAAGCAGGCGACGAATATGCAGCATGAAAAAATCGCTTAATTGCCAGGAAAATGCATCGGGCATACGCATTTCCAAACCGGGAAATGCATTGTGCGGCGCCATGACAAAATCGCCGAATAACTTGCCGGCGCCATCGACCAGCGCCTGGGGATTGACCAGAAAATCGTCAATCACCACACAGGGGAGATGGCCTGGGATCGGAATCAAGGTGATTTTGGGGTTGGGGTTAAACAGTTTCATGGATGATCAGTAAGGCGCTTTGAAATAATTTTCTACAAGTAAGTAAAGACTAACTTAAAATAGTAGTTTTAATACATAATGCAGTTGTGGCTAAAAATATAAAACAATTTCTACTGGCTATTATAGTTTTATTTGGAAAAATATAGCGATATTTTGCAACGGCTTTCATCAACGAATGATTTAGTTTTAGTACAAAAAGTAAACCATGCATGCCAAATTAAAGCAGAACGCCAAAAGCGGACATTCAGAACAGACAAAAAATCAGGCCGCCAATAGCGGACATTCAAACAACAAGCCGAGACTGTCGTTCTGGCAGATCTGGAATATGAGTTTTGGATTTCTGGGCATTCAGTTCGGCTTTGCATTGCAAAACTCCAATGTCAGCCGGATTTTTGAAACTCTGGGTGCCAATATCGACGACCTGCCGATTTTGTGGATCGCTGCACCACTGACCGGTCTGGCAATTCAACCCATTATCGGCTACTTAAGCGACCGCACCTGGGGCAGACTGGGACGCAGACGTCCGTATTTTTTAATCGGCGCCGTTCTGGCTTCACTGGCCCTGATTGCCATGCCCAATTCGCACGTATTGTGGGTCGCAGCCGGATTACTGTGGATACTCGATTCCTGTATCAATATTTCGATGGAGCCGTTTCGCGCCTTCGTCGGCGACATGCTGCCGGATGAGCAGGTCACGCAGGGGTTTGCATTTCAAAGTTTTTTTATCGGCATAGGTGCAGTGGTTGCCTCGGCACTGCCGTATATGTTGAGTAACTGGTTCCAGGTCAGTAACGTCGCGCCCCAGGGACACTTGCCTGATTCGGTGATTTACTCATTTTATCTGGGCGCGTTTGCATTCTTTGCCGCAGTGCTGTGGACGGTATGCAAATCGAAAGAATATTCGCCAACTGAGTTAAAACAATTCGAGTTGCACAAATACGAATCGACTGTGAACGCAAACGCATTGACTGCAGCACACGGCATCGCGCAAAAAAGCCCGCAAAAACAGTACGCCATTAAAACCATCATCGACGACTTTGCCGATATGCCCAAGGCCATGGTGCAACTGGCCTTCGTGCAGTTCTTTACCTGGTTTGCCTTATTCGCGATGTGGATCTACACCACCTCGGCCGTAACCAAGCATATTTATCATGCGACCGACACCGCATCAGCGGCGTATAACGACGGTGCAAACTGGGTCGGCATCTGCTTTGCGTTCTACAACGGCTTCGCTGCGCTGTGTGCTTTTTTACTGCCTTGGCTAGCCAAAAAAACCAATCGCAAAATCACTCATATGATCTGCCTGACCATAGGCGGCTTAAGTCTGATCTCGATTTATTTTATTCAAACGCCTGCCATGCTGATTCTGCCGATGATAGGCATAGGCGCGGCCTGGTCCAGTATTTTATCGATGCCGTACGCCATACTGGCCTGCTCGCTGCCGGCCGATAAAATGGGTTTTTATATGGGCGCCTTTAATTTTTTCATCGTCATTCCGCAAATTCTCGCTGCCAGCATTTTAGGATTTTTTACCAAAAATCTGTTTCATGGCGAAGCGGTGTACACATTGGCTTTCGGTGGATGTTCCATGATACTTGCCGCTCTTTTGGTGTTGAACGTAGACGACAGGAATGAAAAATAAGATGAATAATCGATTAAAAAAAATAGCTGTCGTCGCCAGCCTGATTATCGGTAGTCTGCTTTGTACATCTTCCCTGTTTGCCGCAGAAAATAATGAGAAAAATAAGGAACTCAATCAGATCGAACGTATAGAACCGTCCTGCTGGTGGGTGGGGATGAAGAGCGACAAGCTGGAGTTGATGGTGCATGGAACCAACATCGCCGACACCACGCCTGAACTGAATTATCCCGGCGTGCATATCGATACCGTGACCCGCGTAGAAAATCGCAATTATTTATTTATTGATTTGACGATCAGTCCGACAGCCACAGCCGGAAAATTTAATCTGCTGTTTAAGCACAATGAGCACGGCGGCGCAACGATTTCCTATCCCTACGAATTATTGGCCAGAGAAAAAAATTCGGCGAATCGCGCAAGCTTTACTTCAGCCGATGTGATTTTAAATCTGATGCCGGATCGCTTTGCCAATGGCGACCCGGGTAATGACAACGTGCCCGGTTTTGCAGATAAATTAAATCGCAGCGACGATGGGGCAGGGCGACACGGCGGCGATATCAAGGGTATAGAAGATCATCTGGATTACATCGCTGCGATGGGTTACACGATGATCTGGCCGACACCGCTGACTGAAAATAATCAGAAGAGTTATTCGTACCACGGTTATGCCGCCACCGACACTTACAAAATCGATGCGCGGTTTGGCACGAACGAAGATTTCAAACAGATGGTGGCAATGGCCAGACAAAAGGGAATCGGCGTGATTCAGGATATCGTGCTGAACCATATCGGTTCAGAACACTGGTGGATGCGCGATATGCCGATGAAAGACTGGATCAGTTATGACGGCAAGTTTGTGCCGACCAAACATGCGCACAGCGTGGTCAGCGATCCGTATTCATCCGATGTCGATAAAGAAAATTTCACTTCAGGCTGGTTCACCGACACCATGCCGGACATGAATCAGAAAAACCCCTTAGTGCAAACCTATCAAATCCAAAATGCGATCTGGTGGGTGGAGTATGCCGGACTGTCCGGTATCCGCGTCGACACTTACGGCTATTCGGATACGCAATTTTTATCGAAGTGGTCGCGCCGTTTAACCGAAGAATATCCGAAACTGAATATCGTCGGCGAAGAGTGGAGTGACAATCCCGTCATCGTCTCGTACTGGCAGCGCGGTAAAGTGCATGCCGACGGCTATGTGTCGTATTTGCCTGCGCTGATGGATTTTCCGCTGAACGGCAAATTGCGCAATGCGCTGCTTGAAAAAGAATCCATGGGTTCCGGTTTTTCCGATCTGTATGCTGCACTGACCAACGACAGTTTATATCCTGACCCGGGCAACCTGGTGCTGTTTGAAGGTAATCATGATGAGAGCCGTTTGTACACAGTGTTGAACAACGACGCCGGTCTGGTCAGGATGGCGCTCGCCTACGTGCTGACCATGCCGCGTATTCCGCAGATTTACTACGGTACCGAAGTGTTGATGACCAGCGACAAAGACAGAAACGACGGCGCGGCCAGACGTGATTTCCCGGGCGGTTGGGCGGGCGACAAGGTGAATGCGTTTACCGGTGTCGGGCTGACTGCCGGGCAGGCCGATATGCAAAAGTTCGTCAAGAAATTGCTGAACTGGAGAAAAGGCGTGCCGGTTATCCATCATGGCAAGCTGATGCATTTTATGCCGGATAACGGAACGTATACCTATTTCAGATACGACGATCACAAAATCGTGATGGTGGTGTTGAATAAAAATAAAACCGACACCGTGCTGGAGACGGCACGCTTTCACCAGGTGCTGGGCGCAACTGAACATGCTAGCGATGTGTTGAGCGGCGCTGCCGTGGACGTCAGCAAGTCGGTGACCGTGCCGGCGCGTTCTGTGTTGATTCTGGAAATGAATAAGTGATGAAATCGGCTGTTTGGTAATCCCCGTCGTTCCCGATGATTTTTTGAAATAAAGCGATTTGCATGCGTTCTCAAATTTTATTAAAAGCGATTCTGTTAATTTTCGTCACGCCAATCGCGTTTGCGCAAGCTGTCGTGCAAAAAACGCATCGGGAGCTGGAAAGTTTTTCCGTTGACCATGGTGTGTTCGAACTACGCACCAACGATGGTAAATATCTCATCAAACCGTATTCCGCCAGCATAGTCGAAACCTCGTTTATCCCCAAAGGCGAGGAATTTAATCCGCATTCCGATGCCGTTGTTTTGATCCCGCGCTCAATCGACGTCAGGCTCAACAATACTGCCGACACGCTGGAATTTGCCACGGCCGGCATCGTCGTCACCGTCACCAAATCGCCGTTCATGATCTCGTACTCTTATCATGGCAGGCCGCTAGTTTCAGAAAAAAACGGCTACGTCAAAGACACGCGCGGCGAAACAATCGACTTTAATCTGGACGGCAGCGAGGCTTTATACGGCGCCGGTGCCAGAGCATTGGGCATGAACCGGCGCGGCAACCGATTGCCACTGTATAACAAGGCAGACTACGGCTATGAAACGCATTCGCAGCAGATGAATTTTTCGATCCCGCTGGTTTTTTCCTCAAAGATGTACGGCATACTTTTTGATAATGCGCCGATAGGTTATCTGGATCTGGACAGTGCGCACGACAACACGCTGACTTACGAAACGATCAGCGGTCGCAAAACGTATCAGGTTATCGCCGGTGACAGCTGGGACCAGCTGGTCGACAACTACACCAGCCTGACCGGCAAGCAGCCGATGCCGCCACGCTGGGCTTTCGGCAATTTCGCCAGCCGCTTCGGCTACCATTCCGAAACCGAAGCGAAGCAGATAGTGCAGCAGTTTGCCGCTGACAAAATTCCGCTGGACGCGATTATTTTCGATTTGTACTGGTTCGGCAAAGAGATCAAAGGCATCCTGGGCAATCTGGAATTTGATCACGATAACTTCCCTGATCCGAAAAAGATGATCGCTGATTTTTCCAAACAGGGGATCAAAACCATATTGATCACCGAACCGTTTATCGTCAACACCTCAAGCAGATGGGATGAGGCGGTACAGAAAAATATACTGGCAACCGACGCGCGTGACGTAGCGGGCAAACCTGCCATGTATGATTTTTATTTCGGCCATACCGGACTGATCGACATTTTTAAACCGGAAGCGAAACAGTGGTTCTGGGATATCTACCGCCGTTACACCGCAATGGGTGTGGCAGGCTGGTGGGGCGATTTGGGCGAACCCGAAGTGCATCCGGATTGGGTCAGACATGCCACCGGTACGGCAGATGAAGTCCACAATATTTACGGCCACAACTGGGCCGGGTTGATCGCAGACGGTTATCAGAAGGATTTTCCGGAACAACGGCCATTTATTTTAATGCGCGCCGGGTATGCGGGCTCGCAGCGTTTCGGCATGATACCGTGGTCGGGCGACGTCAATCGCAGCTGGGGCGGCCTGCAGTCGCAACCGGAAATTGCGCTGCAAATGGGTATGCAGGGCCTGGCGTATATGCATTCCGATCTGGGCGGCTTTGCCGGTCCCAACTTGGATGATGAGTTATATGTGCGCTGGCTGCAGTACGGCGTGTTTCAACCTGTCTTCCGTCCGCATGCGCAGGAGGAGGTTGCGTCGGAACCGGTGCTGCGCGATAGCAAAACCAGATTGCTGGCAAAAGCCGCGATAGAACTGCGTTATGAATTGCTACCTTATAACTACACGCTGGCATTTGACAACAGCCGGCTGGGATTGCCATTGATGCGCCCACTGTTTTTTGAAGAGCCGCAAAATAGTGCGCTGTATGGCGACGCGGACAGTTATTTGTGGGGACATGATTTTCTGATCAAGCCGGTCTTGCAGGCAGGTGTGGCACAAACATCGGTCTATTTTCCGGCGAGCTCGGACTGGTTCGATTTTTACACGGGACAAAAATATCTGGCCGGGACTACGCTAACGGTCGCGGTAGAGGCGGATCATATTCCCGTTTTTGTCAGGGCCGGCGCTTTTATTCCGATGAGCGCCATCATACAAAACACCGGGCACTATACGGCCAGGGCGATTAATCTGCATTACTACTTCGATGCGGCGGTGGCCGGTAGTAGCGGACAACTCTACGATGACGACGGCAAGACACCTTATGCGTTTGAAAAGGATGCGTACGCATTGTTGAAATTTAGCAGCCAGCTTGAATCAAATAAATTAAGCATCGCGCTGACTGAAACAGACGGCGTGCATTACCGTGCAGTCGACAGAAAAATTTCTTTAATCATTCATAACATCAGGGAAAAACCAAGACAGGCTGTGCTGCAGATCGGTGCGCAATCGCATCCTGTCCATACTATCTGGGATGGCAAGAACAATACGCTGGCCATCTCCATTCCTTTAAACAAAACAGCCGCCGCCAAATTGATGATCGATTTGGCCGGTAGTTAGCAACTGAGAATTTTAGAGGATCGTTATCGTGTCTATTAACTTAAAAATTCTTGCAAAAAACCTCGGCATCTCGGAAACCACGGTCAGCCGGGCGCTGAACGGCTATCCGGAAGTCAGTGCCCGTACCCGTGAACGTGTGATGGCAGCGGCACAGCTGGCAGGTTACCGTCCGAATCCGGTTGCACGCAGTCTGGCGTCGGGAAGAACCAACGTGTTCGGCATTATTCACCCCTTGCCGAACGATCTGGCCGATCCGATGTTTATGCAAATTATCGGCGGCATGGCGCAGGCGCTGGAAGCGCGGCAGATGGATTTGATTATCGCCCCGGTGTCGCAGGAAAACGAACTGCGCTCGTATCAGCATATGGTGCAGGAACGCAGGGTGGATGGTTTGATTGTGGCGCGTACCCGGCTGTATGACGAACGCGTTGCGTATCTGGCCAAGCAGGGGTTGCCGTTTGTTGCGCACGGCCGGACTCGCGTCAATGAACCGCATGCCTGGTTTGATTATGACAATGAAGCCGGGCAGCGACTGGCGGTGCAATTCCTGCTGACGCATGGACATACCCGGATCGGACTGATCAGTGCGCCGCTGGATATGAACTTCGCGCGCCAGCGGTACGACAGTTTTAAACTCTGCCTGCAATCCGCCGGTATCACGGCCGATCCCGCGCATTTGATTGACGGTGCCAACGACAGGCGCAGCGGCTATTCCGCGATGCAGCAGTTGCTGATGTCGCCAAGCAGACCGACTGCGGTGATCATCGATAACCATATGTCCGGTGTTGGCGCGATACGCGCGTTGCTGGATGCGAATGTGAAGATTGGTGAGGATATGTCCGTCATCGTGTGGGGGCGTATGGAAGATTCGCTGGCGGGATTTAACGTGACGACGATAGAGCAACCGAATCCGGACAAGGCCGGTATTCAGATGGTTGAGATGCTGCTGTCGCTGCTTAACGGTAAGCCGCCGGAAGAGTTGCAGGAATTGTGGCAGCCGATATTGCTGCCGGGGGAAACGGTTAGTCAGCTTGGGTAGCGCCCCCACTTTATTTGTTAGCTCCATCAATTTTTTTGTGAGTAGCCATGCCAGATTTAAGTAACACTGATAGCAATACAGATAACAACACAGTGAGCAACGCCAGCGACTGGTGGCGTTCAGCGGTCATCTACCAAGTTTACCCACGCAGCTTTTGCGACTCAAACGGCGACGGTATTGGCGATCTGCCGGGCATTACGTCGAAGCTGGACTACATCGCCGGCCTGGGCGTCGACATAGTCTGGATCTCGCCGTTCTTCACCTCACCCATGCGCGATTTCGGCTACGACGTTTCCGATTACTGCAACGTGGACCCGCTGTTCGGCACGCTGGCCGATTTCGATACCCTGGTGCAGCGCGCACATCAGCTCGGCCTGAAGATCATGATCGACCAGGTGTTGTCGCACAGTTCGGATCACCATCCCTGGTTTGTAGAAAGCCGTAAAAGCCGCGACAACCCCAAAGCGGACTGGTATGTCTGGAGCGATCCGCAGGCGGACGGTACGCCACCGAATAACTGGCTGTCGATATTCGGTGGCTCGGCCTGGCAATGGGACAGCACGCGCCGTCAATATTATCTGCACAATTTTTTAACCAGCCAGCCCGATCTGAATTTTCATCAACCCAAAGTGCAGCAGGCGCATCTGGACAATATGCGTTTTTGGCTGGAGCGCGGTGTGGACGGCTTCCGCGTCGATGCCTGTATTTTTCATTTTCACGATGCGCAGCTGCGTTCCAATCCGCCGGCAAAAATTCAAAACACCACCAGTGTTGCAGCCTCCAACCCTTACGGCCTGCAGGCGCATATTTACGACAACACGCGTCCTGAGAATCTGGACTTTTTCAAGAAAGTACGCAGCCTGCTGAATGAATACAACGCGATTGCGATCGGCGAAATCGGCTCCGACGATGCGATAGGTACGATGGCGGCCTATACCGCCGACGGCGACAAACTGCAGATGGCTTACAGTTTTAATCTGCTGGCGAAAGAAAAATCTGCCGCCTATATACGCAACCAGGTAACGGAATTTCAGGATAAATCCACCGCATCGGCGCTGCCGGGCTGGGCCTCATGGTCGATAGGTAACCACGATGTGGTGCGGGTCATGACGCGCTGGGGTGATGAAGCGACCACGCCGGAATTCGCCAACGTGTTACTGGCGATGCAACTGGTACTCAAAGGCACGCCGTGTTTGTATCAGGGCGATGAACTGGCGCTGACCGAAGCGGATGTGCCGTACGAAGCTTTGCAGGATCCGGTGGGGCTGACCTTTTGGCCTGAGGTAAAAGGACGCGACGGTTGCCGCACGCCGATGCCATGGGATGCAACAAAACAAAACGCGGGCTTCAGCACGGCGCAACCGTGGCTGCCGGTGCCGCCGGAACATGTGGCAGCTTCTGTCGCGCAGCAATCGGACGGCGTAGCTTCGCCGCTGAATTTCGCGCGCCATTTTATACACTGGCGCAAAACCCTGCCGCAGCTTGGACGCGGTGATATCTCTTTCTACAACACACCCGAACCTGTGCTGGCATTACGCCGCGATTTGCCGGGTATGGCCAGTGTGATGGTGCTGTTAAATCTCGGCTCGCAACCGATGACGATTGATTTACCTGCCAGTGCGTCGTTCGATGCAATCGATGGTCACGGTTTGCACGGGCAGGCTGCCGACGGGAAAATCAGCTTACCGGCGTATGGTGCCTGGTTCGGTTTGCAACGTTAGTATGAAAAAAATATTGATCGGTCTGGCTGCCGTTTTTTATTCCAGCCTGGGTCTGGCAGCGCAAACGAGCGTGCAATCGATAGTGCCGCCGGCGCTGACCGATTGCAATTCATCCGAATTTCTATCGGTACTGCAAGCTGTCCCGGTCAACGCAGCTGTCGTCAAAGATGTGCGTGCCACGTGGCTGAATCGCAGCCTGATCAAGTGGCCAACACGCGCCGCAACGGATAATTTTCGACTTTACTATTCTGCCGGCGGAAATATTGCCGCAGTCCCGGGATCGCCGGTCAGCGGAGCGGATGGCAGTCTGCCGCTCCCGGTATTTAACGGCAACGTGCCGGCACAGAGCCAGCAACGTTTTAAGTACCTGCATGACGGTGTCATAGTCGAAGTGAACCCCGCGGATTTAAGCCGGCTTCCCGAACTGCAAAAGCAGCAACTGATACTGGTTCAGGAAAATGCACAAGGCGTCGTACTGAGTGCCTCGCGCTTGCGTACTGCCGGTGCACTGGACGATTTATATGCCGATGCAAAAAATACCGATGATTTCGGCGTCACTGTTTCTGGCGCATCCACTCAGGGCACCACTCAGTTCAAACTGTGGGCACCCACTGCGCAAGCCGTGTCGGTCTGTGTTTATAAAAATGGCACAGGGGATGCGGCCAGGCTGGCCGGGCTGCAATGGAACGAACATACCGGCATCTGGTCCGCCAAACTCCCTCTCAATTTAACCGGCAGCTACTACCTGTATCTGGTGGATGTGTTCGTGCCCGGCGTCGGACTGGTACGCAATCGGGTTACCGATCCGTATTCGATCAGCCTGACGCTGGATTCCACACGCAGCTATATCACCCGTTTTGACGATCCGGCCATCGTGCCTCCCGGCTGGAACAAGACCGCGCCTGCTTATGCCAACGTGCTGCAGCGGGTAAAAAATCAAACCGATATGGCGATCTATGAATTGCATGTGCGCGATTTTTCAGCGAATGATCAGACGGTCACCGCTGCGCATCGCGGCAAATATCTGGCTTTTACCGAGAGCGGATCGAACGGGATGAAACATCTGGCAGCGTTGGCCCAGGCAGGGATGACGGATGTGCATTTACTGCCGGTATTTGATTTTGCCAGCGTTCCGGAATCCGGTTGCGTCACTCCCGTGATACAGACGCCACAAACCGGTAGCAGTCTCGCGCCGCAGGAAGCCGTTATGGCAGTGGCCGATACGGACTGCTTTAACTGGGGCTACGACCCCTATCATTACAGCGCGCCGGAAGGCAGTTATGCCAGCGACGCCGCGCAGGGCGCAACACGCATGCTGGAGTTCCGGCAGATGATCCAGTCGCTGCACAATATTGGTTTGAGGGTGGGAATGGACGTGGTGTATAACCATAGCTTCGCCGCCGGGCAGCAAGAAAAATCGGTGCTGGACCGTATCGTCCCCGGTTACTACTACCGCCTTAACGGAAAAGGTGAAGTCGAACAGTCAACCTGTTGCGACAACACCGCTACCGAAAATCTGATGACGGGCAAGCTGATGGTCGATTCGGTTTTGTCCTGGGCGCAGAACTATAAAATCGATTCGTTCCGCTTCGATCTGATGGGCCATCAACCGCGTGCCGTGATGCAGGAATTACAGCAAGAATTAAAACGCAAAACCGGACGCACCATCCAACTGATAGGCGAAGGTTGGAATTTTGGCGAAGTGGCAAACGGAGCCCGGTTTGTGCAGGCGTCGCAGTTGTCGCTTAATGGATCGGGGATAGGTACATTTAACGACCGTTTGCGCGATGCGGTGCGCGGCGGCAGCGAGTCGGATTCCGGCGCCGATCTGATCAATCACCAAGGCTATATCAACGGCGCCGCGAATGGCGCAACCGCCGATATGGTGCGGGTGGGCCTGGCAGGTTCATTGCGCGACTACCCCTTGCTGACTTTTGACGGCACGCAAAAACTTCTGGCTGAAATCAACTACGGTGGCCAGCCGGCTGGCTATGTGAGTGCACCCGCCGAGGTAGTGAACTATGTTGAAAATCACGACAACCAGACGCTGTTTGATGTTAACGCCTATAAGCTGCCGGTCGACACCAGTCGCGTAGATCGGGTCCGGGTGCAGATGTTGGGCGCGGCGATTGTGGCATTTAGTCAGGGCGTGCCGTATTTTCATGCCGGTCTTGATATACTGCGTTCCAAATCGATGGACAGCAACAGCTTCAATTCCGGCGACTGGTTTAACCGGCTGGACTGGAGCTATCAGGATAATTATTTTGCAACCGGCCTGCCGCCGGAAAAGGATAACGGCAAAGATTATGATTTGATGCGCCCGCTGCTGGAGAATGCATTAATCAAACCGACGCATGCCGAGATTGTTCTGGCACGCGATATGTTTCTGGATTTGTTAAGAATCAGGGCGAGTTCGAGTTTGTTCCGGATGGCGAATGCGGCGGATATCAAACAGCGGCTGCGGTTTCTGAATGTGGGACCGGCGCAGAATGGCGCGCTGATTGTGGCGCATCTGGATGGGGTGGCGCAGGGTAAGTTGTATCCCGGCGCGAATTATCGGTCGGTACTGTATTTGATTAATGTGGCGGGTACGGCGCAGGCAATAGCGCTTGATACGGAAAAAAATAAGGCGTATGTTTTGCATCCGGTACAGTTGAGCGCGAATGCGGCGGACAAACGGATAGCGAGGGTAGCAATTTATGATTCTGTTCGTGGGGAATTCACCGTGCCAGCCAGAAGCGCGGTAGTATTCGTGGAACCCTAATTCGTAGGCAGATGAATTTCGCTGGCAGCTGAATTTCGTAGGTAGCTGAATTTCGTAGGTTGGGCTGCGCTTCACCAGCCCAACGTTGGCGGCTGAATTTTGCAGGTAGCTGAATTTCGTAGGTTGGGCTGCGCTTTATCAGCCCAACGTTCTCTGAATAGACGGTAGCGGTG
>FTLB01843445.1_pt1 | contig 51406 bp, 40 predicted proteins | sample 1658291 | NCBI WGS metagenome assembly FTLB01 (sample SAMEA3914812, study PRJEB12502) | metagenome | biome: forest; material: soil | place: Canada | collected 2011-07-07 | depth 0.1 m
ACAGGGGTACTATGGCGTATGGACCGAAGACGTCGACAAGCCCCGCGCCGATGGGACGCAGACGGAGCTCAGCGACGAGGAAAAGAGAGATTTCTCCACCCAGGACCGAGAACTGCAGCGCATCCGGTGGCGCGTGAAGGAGGACGAGGAACGCACGTCTCTCCTCAAGATGATATCCACTTCGGTCTACCGACCGTTCCACCTCCTGGTCACCGAGCCCGTCGTCTTCTTCTTCTCCCTATGGGTCTCCTTCGCCTGGGGCGTGCTCTACCTCACCTTCGCCTCGGTGCCGATTGTCTTCGAGAAGGTCTACGACTTCGACATCGAGCAAGCCGGCTACGTGTTCGGCGCCATGAGCGTCGGCGCCGTCCTGGGCGGCCTGATCGGGCTCCTGCAGGAGAGGCTCCTGAAGATCCCGCAGTGGGCGGCCGTCGCACCCGTCACGGGTGGCGACACCTCCGACGACAGCGACGGGCCGCGCAAGCCGACCTCCGACGCCTGGGCGTACATACGCCGCCGGTTCCCGGCCTCGGCCCCCGAGGCGCGGCTGTACTTTACCTGCTTCACCAGCGCGCTGCTCCCCATCGGCCTGTTCGTATTCGGCTTCACGGCGCGGACCGGCATCCACTGGATCGCGCCGACGATCGGGATCGCCACCGCCACGATCGGCATCTGCTCCATCTACCTCGCCGCCTTCAACTACCTCGCCGACGCCTACCACAAGTACGCGTCCTCCGCGCTCGCCGCGCAGTCCTTCTGCCGCAACATGATGGGCGGCATCTTCCCGCTGGTCACCGCCCCGCTCTTCAACAACCTGGGCACCGCCAACGCGGCTGCCCTGCTGGGAAGCATCGCGGCGGCCCTGACGGTCGTGCCGTGGGTCCTGGTGTGGTTCGGATCGAGGATCCGGGCGAGAAGTCCTCTGGCCATGGTACGTCCTCTTACGCTAATTCCTCTCTCTCCATGTTGATTCTGTCTTTGGTTTGCTGACTCTTACTTCCTAGCAACTTACCCATGAGCCCTGAGGTCCACGGAATTCTGGTCAAATCTTTTTTTTTTTAAAAAAAAAATCTGCTTTTTGGTATTTAATATCTAGAATGGCGATTGCATAGCAGCTTGGAAACATGTTTATAACTCGCCAGCCTCGGTTGAGGCTTGATACCCCAGGGGGCTTGCAATTCGAGCGAGACGGATCAACTGCAACTGAGGATGGGGAAATAGAGAGGAATCTAACGGCCGTTCTTTGGTATCTAGGAGTTGGGAATGAGTTGTGAGCTTGCATAGGTATCTATATACAGACAGGGTCGAGCGGAGGAAAAGGGGTTCTTCTGTTTGGGGCCAGCCAGCCCGCTTGCTCGCTAGGTAGAGATCGCTAGGCAGAGGTAGCTTGCTAGCTTCAATCCACATCATCGCTCGTGGTCTGCACGTCTTCGTCTTCGAGGTCCACGCCGGACAGCCGTCTCCTGGCCTCGTCCAGGACCTTTGCCTCGTCGAAGGGCTCCTCGGTGTGCGCCGCGATGGGCTCCAGCGGCTCGCCCGGCGCGAGGCCCCCGGATCGCCTGGCCGTCGCCTCGATCGCGGCGGGCTTGAGCGAGCCGTCCTCGTTGACGTCCTCCTTGAGGTAGAGCGTGAAGAGGACGACGAGGTACACGTCGCTCGTCGAGCGGTTCCGCAAGACATATCTGAGCTGATGTGAGCGTTTGGTCTTGGGTTTCCTAGAACATAGACATCCGATCATGAGAAACAGCTCCAACCTAAATAAGATGATGTGCATTCCCAAAAGAGAAAAGGGGAGAAGGGAATCTAAGAGGGGCGCCGGGGGAAAGGAGGTGGGGGGGAGAGGAGAGAAAAGGGATAATAACGCCGTTCAACTTGCATCCCATGTCCAATTTTCCAAGTATGGAAGCCCCCCGCGACGCAGAGGAAGTCTCAGGGAGTCAGGAACGGATAGACGGCAAGAGATATGTAGTAGTATGTAGGTACAGCGCGCGCAGTAAGGTAGGTAGATAGGTAAATGTAGGCAGGCAGGGTGGCACACTTACCGGAGGCCCTGGCCATCCCAGTACTTCATGATCGGAACGCTGAAACCCGGCAGCCGCAGGGAGAAGTCGCTGAAGTCGATGTACGGGTTGTAGAAATCCACTGCGTAGGGCTGGTCGTACTTCCACACCCAGCGCGCCTTGCTGTCCGGCTTGAGCGCCCACTTCATGCGCGCCTTGGCGTCGTCGGGGGCGCCCGCCTCCCGCCGCGCCTCGCGGCCCTCGTCGTCGCCGCCTTCGTCGACCCATAGGCCTCCCCGCTCCGGGTCGTGCACGCCGTGGCCGACGTGGACGGCGTTGAATGAGCTCAGAGCCGGCCCGTAGAGGTACGGCATGTCCGCGTAGGCGTCGCCCTCGAGCCCGGGATCGATCCACCACCGGACGATGTTCATAGCAGTACCGAAGCCCGGTGGGAGCCGATCCCGGATGGGGTGGTCGAAGTCATTGCCGAATTGCAGGTCTGCGGCGGAGATGCCGATCGGCTCCTCCTCATCTTCTTCCTCTCCTTCTTCTTCATCCTCATTACCCTTGGACGGACTTGGTTTCGGCTTCTTGGCAGTGAATTTGAAGGCGAGGCTGTACTTGTCCTGGTTGTAGGCGTGCGGCTCCTCGTCGAAGTACGGGGAGGACTTGGGAGAGTTCCGCGGCAGCCCCCCGTAGTTCTGCACGCGGACGTTCAGCTCAACATCGATAAACTCATTGGACACCTTGACGGGCTCCGAGCTGTTCACTGGGACCTCCACATGCTCCTTGAGATCGTAAGTGGAGCCGGCCGTGACCCGGATGATGTATTTATCGGACATTGGCGCGAGATAGAAGCTGAACGAGCCCCGAAGATCAGAGGTGACGGAGCGGTGTAGCCAATTACCTGTTTCTGGTGAGGTTTTGCGCGCGGTCTTCGCAGTGTTGCTCGGTTGCTACGATATGCTTTTCTCTTTTTCTTTTTTTTGTTGAGATGAAGGTTTTTATTGGCGGTGAATGGGCCCTTCGAACAACGTAAATACTAAGCTTTTTTTCAATCCGATGAACTGCTCTGAATCGTAGATGAGGATGATGAGGCACTAAAACCCAGGGAGAAAAATTGCGTTGTTGATGGTAGTAAGACACTTCCTTCAGTCGACCCTTTTTTTGCTTCCGTTTTTTTATCTCTACATCGCGTAGATCGAGGCACACGAGCAATCTCGGCGTCGTCGATGACGTCGCGCAATTGGACGAGTCTTTTTTTACTTTATCGCCCCTGGGCCTGAGCTTTTAAGTGGGTCTAGGCTTGTGCGGTCCTTCGTCTAGTGTCTAGATGGCCGTGATAGCTTACAAGGTTCAATATCCTGCAGGATATCCCCAAGGTCCTTGAGACGGACATATATGCATATTTGTGTGTGTTGACGGTGCAGTGGAAGTGCTGTCTTAATTCATCTCCTATACTAGAATTGCAAGCTTAAGTGGAATTTGTTCCCACTGGGATCTCGACGGGGGAATGGACCAAGCACTTCGACTTAGACATCGTATCATTGGAACTAAAATTGCAAATTCACAGGACCTTTTCCTTCTTTCCAAAACCATTCATAGTCATGGCACTGATGCAAAGCAACAACGCAAAAAAAAAAAATTTAAAAGGAAAAAAAAATCATCTGATGCGCCGGGTTAATACGCCTGGAGCATTCGCATCGTGACGTCGTGTCTTGGCGTGGGTCGTAATTCGTCAGTATGAGAAGGAAAGTCCACCGTAACATTGCTTCTCTATTTGCCGAGTCCCGCAAGAGCTTTCTCAGCCTCTCAGCCTCTCGGGTCGCGTAGGAGAAGGCTTGGTTCATACTTCGTGGGGATCCAGGCAAGCAGGCAACCAGGGTGGAGAGCGCGGAGCTGTAAAGCACGCCGCCTTCACCCACTCAGGTCTCATAAAGAAAACGTTCTTCCGCTTGGCCCTGCGCAGCCGCTGCGCAATTCCCGCCTTGCCATTAGGACAAATCTCTCGTAATTCCGAAGAACCACAGCGAGCAGCCGAAAGCTGACCGAGGTGTTCTGTCGAAATCAACAGGACTGTCTGGAGAAGGTCATCTCCATACGCGTCACATCGTTATGCTATCTTTCGGCCCCAGTCGTCCTAGCTCGGGGCGAGAAAGCTGTCGATATCGACGCGTTCAAAGAAACTTATGTGGGCAAAGCCCACCCAGTACTGAGCAAGACGGTCGTGTGATATGAGGATAAGCTGGGATTCGATGTACTTGTCTAGCAGTTGTACCTGAGGTTTAGTATTGCTTTCTCTTCGAGCTTGGAAGGTGAATAAACGTACGGTTCTCGAATCCAGCATCTGCGATATGCCCCCTGCTTCTTACCACACGGGCGCCTTTGAATGGCTCTTCCCGTACCGTTGTCACGTAGCCGTTCTCGCCTAAATCGTCGGCGATGAAGGTATACTGACCGCGGGGTACATTCGGATCGCCTGTGAGCTTGATCGCTTCTAGTCGTCCGCGGTAGAGCCGTGCTTCCTTGTTCCGACGCTCAAATTCCTCGGAGGTTTCGTCCGCCATCCGAGCGAGCTCCACGGGCTCGGCGCCTTCGTGGTCTTGCTGGTTTATGAGGAGAAACTCGCAACCGTGGCCGCTGTAGTCACCGACCCAGATTCCGCGCCAGGGTTTCTCCTCGGTAGGGGTGTAGAGCGCTGGGTCCAAGGTAGCATAGGTCGCAATCTGCTCGCCCATGTGCACGCCGAAAGAGACTGGCATGTTTATCAAATCGAAGAGCGTGGTCGTCCACAGCATGTCGTGCCGATGACGACCGTGTTGAGTCCCTCTTAGCTCGACCCAAGTTCGGATTCGGAAGGCGCAATCGCTGACCTGTTCACGGCGAGTCGGCCGGTGAGAGCCCATTCCCAACGGGTCTTCCAGCATCTGCAACGTGACGCCGGTCACGCGACGAGCAGCTGGGATGGCTGGGGGCGGCCACGCATCGCCATACGGGAAAGGGAACGAGGCGGGCTGGGTGGTGGCGAAGCTAGGTGGTAGGGGTTTCGCGAGAATGAAATTGCTGAACACGCCTTCGGCGGTGGATCCGAGAACCATGGGGATTTCTCCTTGGAGAATGTTACTCGGCCTGGACCAAGTGATGTGCGACGTCTGCTCCGGTCGGACCGTACTACTCTGGCTGCCTTCGCCACCATTTTCGGGCCGGGATGGGGTGCTCATGAGCGAAGTGCGCCGCGACCTGAGCATATTCTCCAGGCTGTTGGCGTTCAGGTTCAAGATTGGTTTGTCCAGGTGCAGCGTTACGCTTGGCTTGAAGCTATGGATGGTCACATGGCTGTTGGCCGGCCAGGTCTCGAGGGTGCTCTGATCGCTGAAAGCCACCAGCTGGTAGCCTTCAATGCACCCGCGGCGGGGATCGTACCGAACCAGGATGAGCTTTCCCACGACTTCTCGGTCGCTGAACCATATCTTGTATTTGGGAAGGAACCACCTCGGGTCATGCGCTACGAACAGCTCCTTGTACGTCTTGCAGGGGTACGGCGTGGACACTCGCACCCCTGGAACATTGGACTGTACGATTCGCTGCCATATGTGATCCGACTCGGCATGCTCGTAGAGATGTCGGCATGTTGATGCAAGGGTTGCAATATCGGTCGGCGACAGGAAGGAGAGGATGAGGTCCAGCAGCTCGGAAGGGAGACCCGTTAGCGTTAGGCGGCATTCGACAGCTCCGAGGGCAGCATCTGCTAGGGATTGGGACGGTCAGCGATGCAACGGCCCGAAGAGAGAAGGAGATGGCCGATAGATAGAACATTCAGGCCGTGAATGATCGGAGAGGGTTAGCAGGAGACTTCTATAGAGATGCAACATACTGGTATCCAAAGCTGGCGCCTTGCCTCTGTCTTGGTCGCGGCCGCGGCCGTCCAACATGTCAGATATGTTCATTGAAATATGCTCGTTCACCCCCTGAGCGGAGGAATTAGCACGCCAGAGCAGACTCGATGTAGAGGGCTTGTCGATTAGTTCTGTTGCTGCCAATCTGCTCCTTATCTCACGAGACAATAAGTCCAGGGCCGATGTAGATAACCTCCTGTTATCATGTATTCGACGAGGCTGGCACAGGAGCTGTTGCACAGGGAGAGCTGAATCCGCGAATAGCCAAGTCCGGGGATAGAGTAACAGTCTGGTTACTTGCTACCTAATTTGGATACGTATCGTGGCTCCTGGGACGACGACCAGGTACCAACTGACTTGAGTTGAGGGAGATTTTGCTGGCAGTAAATGAAGACCAGCTACTATCACCTCGAATTGTGTCGGGTGGAAGGTGCTACGGGGAACGGAATGAGGGTCGGACGACCGATGCCCAGCAAGTTCCACGTGGGGTTGATTGGAGAGGCAAGTTAAGTCGGGGCCCACCAGCATTAGCATTTATTCATTGCACCGCCAACAAATCCAACAAATCAGGGCTATGCTGCCGTTCCAGCACACAGGAACCCCGCGCTTTGAGCCATGGGCGGTTTCCTGGTAGCACTCTCAGCATGGCTATAGCCCACTAACTCGATCAAAGGACGCTGGACCGCAAGATGCTCGGGATCTCCAGCGACAACAAGACGACAAGACAACAAGACGACAAGACAACAAGACGACAAGACAACAAGACGACAAGACACGGCTCCTTGTCCATATTATCGGTATTGAATCACTTGAATATTGGTGGAAGCTCGGAGTATGCATAAAATACCCTGATGAGTGGTCATCCTCTTTCCTCCCTACGCTGTAAGACACGGGGTCGTTGCAATCTATCTGGTGTTTTAACTTCGTACTGTACGCGTCAGAGACCCTGCAGTGGAAGGGGTTCTGCGATGCTAAATTAGCGGCAAGATGCTCACTATCTTTTAGGCGGCCAAGGGAGCTTTTAGTGGGATGGATCGAAGGGATGTGCAACAGAAACGGCCCGTCGCGCGTAGTGCTTCGCTCAATTTGCTTACTTTGTCTACCCGTAAGCTAACTATAATACCGCTAGAGGGTGCTGAGCTTGGCTGCTGCTCGCCCGCCATCATCTGGGACCTATCACCCTAAAATATTTGGTCCCAACACGCGAGCTCTGTTTTCCCAGGATAGCGCCGGATCTCTTTGAGAAGGCTCCCTATCTCGTCTAAGCTGTTCTATTATCTGCAAAGGATCCATAGGTACCCGACCGGCAACCAGGCTCAAGATAGGTACCGTACCTAAGGGTAGCCTTTGCCATCTCAGCCCAAGGCTACCTAGTTGATTGTGACACACAACTTCACTCTCTCATAGCACCCCAAGAACCTCCATCAGCCCCGAAAAAAAGGCACGGTATACAAACGGCATAGGCAACTCTATACGGACAAGACTTCGGCTTATTATTCAAGTTGAGTACAGCCGGCGAGAAAACATATCCGAGGCCGCAGCATCATGGCTGCGCTAATCTCCTTGATTCATGATATCCTCCCGATGATCATGCCATCGTCTGTTCATATTGTGAAGGGGGAGAACGTGTTTCGCTCGCCTGGGAAAGCCGAAGTGAAGGCAGCAGGTGAAGATGGCGCAGTCGAACAAACACGAGCAAGAGATGATGCTCTCGAGACGGATGCCGTGGTGAACAAATCCCCCCGGATGTGTGCTTCAGGTAGGCGAAGGCTCCCCGTCCGTCCCCGATTCTCTTCTTCCTTTCTTGAGAAGGGTATTTCTTGAGAAAAAACGTCTCTTGAGCCGCCGCGATTTACAAAAAAGAAAATCCGGTTAACATCATAGCTGATGAGCAGCCCTGGTGATAAAACCGACAACATCGTCCACGGTGCGTCATCATGGTGAGCAAGGTAAGATAGTCTCTCAGAAACTCTGCTGCATAATTACGATGTACCAAAGGTGGGAATCTCACATGCTATGCCTCGAATTCCAGACGCGATACTGTACGTGGCTGGTGGCAGCGGGGTGCTCCTAACGAGCCCCGGGGATGAAGAAGAGGAAGAGGAACCGAAGCGCCATGAACTCACGCAGGGCGACTTTGCCTTTGTCCCTTGCTGGACGGAACACCAGATACTGAACGAGTCGGCTGAAACAGACATGGTCTTGGTGATTATACGCAGCGGGTCACAACCCGTGACGGTACCGCTGAAGGGCTGGGGAGGCGACGAGGCTAGAAGATAGGTATTCCGGTGGTACAAGTAGAATTCGTCCTATGAGAGATGCCAAAATTATCTATGTACTTGTACACTAGAAAACACCGCCTCTGTACTTTTGCTTGAGGGCTGTTTCTTCGTTAGTTTTCCAACTCGGGTTCTTTCAGGGTGTACCGTCGTATAGTATCTAGTACACGATTCCTCGTTTCTCTACGCTCAAAAAGTTGCGAGTGGTCTAGCAGCGGAAACCACGATATCTCGATTCCGGACGCCGAGACATAACTCCTGCATGTGACGCGTGTGTCCGTCTTCCGCTCCGTCAGCAGCTCACGGATATCTCTGAGATCCTCATCCTGCGAGTCTCCCAGCGTGCCACGCGCTGCGAGGTACTGAGCCACCGCTCTGGAATCCAAGATAATGTCCTTGCCCGACAGAAACACCGCCACATGTCTCTTTCCGCTCCCCATCGCCTGCTTGGTTCGATTCTGCACAGCAGAGTCCACCCTGGTATCATCGTTGTTGTTGTTGTTATCATCATCATTATCGTCATCGCGAAACGGCGCGTCTATGCAGCCGTCAAACTTGGTGTGCAGGGTGGCGAGCTCCTCTCGCCATATGATGTTCTCTGTCCAGAAAAAGTGGCGTCCCAGGCCCTCCGCGACGCCTAGATCCATGCTCGCGAAGTACCACAGCTGCCACTCGTTGGCGGTCCGGGGCTTCCTGCGCGTAAAGTTGTATGCTATGTCCGGCAAGTGCAGCAGGATGCTGACCGGGTCAATGAGCATCACGCCCTTGATGCGTGGCCCAAGGGATGGTGACCGCAGCATGTGGGTCGTCAGCACCGAGCCGTAGGAATGAGAGAGGATGAGAAATTCATTCCACTCTGGCGCATGCTGTCTGAGTATCGCCGTAAGATGGGCGAGAAATTCTTCCTTGGGCAGCGGCGGCGAGGTGAGGCGCATGGACATGGGGAGTATCTCCAAGGCGAGAACCCCGATCTGACCGTCGTCGGCATCTTCAGGACCGCTGATCTCGGCAATGATCCTGGCGTAGGGCCAGAGTCCTATCCCGATTCCGTGGAGAAATACAACAGGCATTCGCGTCTTGGACGTGTGCGGTCGCAGCCAGTATCCAATTTCGCTGGATGCCGACTGCAGACCCTTCTTCGTCCACAGGTTCGGCAGGGCTTGGAGACGTGGGGGAAATACCGACATGGTGACATGAAGAGAGGGGGAATAGTATCGAAAACCATGCATGGAAAGATAGACGTGGGTTTGCAAGTCAACCAGGCCGACGATGGAGTACCACACGACGCTTCGATAGCGAGCATGTATGGCATCAATGGACAAGCGCAAAGAGGTAGCTGGTCCACGGCCCGGGGGGATATTGCGACCCAGAAACTCTTCGATCCGATCCACGTACTGTTCCACCTCTTGCTCGCTCTCCCCATGGGCCTGGTCGATGTCGTCAGAAGCGGCAAGTCGTGCTCTGCTCTCATAGCCATCCTTGTCGAAGAAGGCCCATAGGAGAAACTCGCGCACATTTTCTCTCTTGATATCGGAGATGGGCGCTCCGAGGAACCAAAGTTGCAGGTAGCGCTCTCTATCTAGAACATTTTCAAGGCAGCGTTCAAACAATGCCGCGCGCTCAGCGGACGTCAGTGGTTCCGGGTAGTTCGCCTCCCTCATGAGCCGCACTTTGTGCTTTCGGTACACCAGAAGAGCGTAGGATAACTCAAGAATCAGAAAGCTCGCGGAAACGAGGATTGCTATCTTCACGGCATTGTTGAGCGGGCCTGGGGCGAAGAGGCTATACGCGACCAGGCCAGCTACGACGATTGTCTCGATGAGCGGCGCATACTGAAGCAGCACGGCGCATATGCGAATGAAGACGACATTCACAGGCGAATGGTCGATCATATTGGAAGAGAGAGACAGCAAGCCTCGAGGTGCCTCATGGGAATTAGATGGCGCGTCTAGTTTCGGGAAATCGCTGGCTGGCTGGCTGGCCACCGGAATGCCGGGCAATGTGTGTAATCGGAGATGCGCCCCGCTGAAGAGGAGAGAGGGACTGGAGCAGCGGCAGGGCCTCAGAGTGAAACTTGGTACTGTACTGCAAACTACCTCGTTCCGTCTCCTCCGTGTAGAGACAGTCTCGATCTGTGTCTCTCGCTATCGAGGATCATAGATCAATGGAAACAGAAAAAAATGGAGGTGTCGAATCCCTCGCGCATGCTAAAGACAGAAAATATCAGATTGTGCAACCGCGTGTAGAGATAGTGTTGAAACTTTGTTCCACCTGGCAGTGCGGGCATGTGAAAGGTTCCTGCTTGGTGTCTTAAACCAAGGCGGACGTGAGCTTCGCGGCGGCAGGGGTACTCGATTCGGCGCGAGCGGGAATGTAAGTAGCCTGGTAGCGTAGCTCCCCCCACCCACTACGTCAACTCATCAGTAAGCTGGGAGCTCTGCCGGCCCAGTAGCCTGGTCCAAAACCTGCCCAGAGTCATACGTACCTACCTTATGCTCGATGTAGTTACTGTACTGGTACACAAAAGTATCACATCTAGAATTCTAGATCCTCCAAGGGAGAGACTCTACCCGTTCTCGTTCTGTAAGGGGCAAGGTCTTGCGACTGTCTCCGCGAAGTGCTGGGTCACTCGTCCGAAATGATACATGCATTCCTCTTGCCCCAACTCGATTTCACTTTCACAAGTATCAATCGTGACGATGGCTCATACCCAAATTGAACCCGAGATTGGGGAGGGACAACCGCTGCCACGCGCCCGAACGCGTCCTCGGAACGCTTTCGCATGGGACCAGCATGGATTTGCGGTGGTTGGATCAACGCAGACTGGCTGCCTTAAAAGACTGCCCTCGGTCCTGGCTGCTTAATCGGAGTTAGCAAGTTGAGCAGTCATTTGCCACTTCCACCCCATATCGCATGTGCCCTGGTCACTCTTTACGCCAGCACTATGCGAGCCACTCAGGTCCTCACCGTCATCGGTGCTGCACTTGGTAGTTCTGCGGGTCTCGTCGGTGCCTCTGCCGACGAACCAATCTTGATCGATGGAGCACCCTACGTCTTCCCGGGTCTTATCCCAACTGGGAGTCCCAGCATCGTACTGCAGAAGAGAATGGTAACCCTGACCGTGGTGTCGACCGAGATCCTTACTATTCTATCCTGCGGTGCGTCAGTTACAGATTGTCCGCTCAGAAGCTTGACGCAGGTCACTACAACGACAACTACAAGTACAACTACCGTAGTCACCACTGATGATACAAGCACGCTCATGACCAGCGACAGCCCTGAGATCTCTCCTTCACAACCCGTTGCACTTTTTGTACTTTCTACTTCTTCATCTGCCCCAGCGGCCGAGTCATCGAGTGAACCTTTCACGACCGTTGCCGCAGATGTGGAAACAAATAGCCAACCACTATCATCAGCACCATCACCATCAGCACCACCACCATCAGCACCACCACCATCAGCTCCACCACCATCAGCTCCACTATCATCAGCAACCTCTGGCACGTCCTCTTCCCGAGGCCAGCCACCGGTGCCTGATGTAGTCTTGGGCTCAAGTCAATCTGGAACATCCACCACGAGTACTACAACCGTTCCCGTGGTACAAAATGTCAAGCTGGCTACCGTCACGGATGTTGAAACGGTAGTCATTCGCACCACCGCTACTAGCAGCTGTAGCATGCCCGACAATGGACCGCCAAATGTTCCCAGCATGCCCCCGGTCCCGCCACCTGAAGGGTGGCCCAAAAGCCCGCCATGGTATGAGTGGCTTCACAGCCCGCCAGACTATGAGTGGCCTAGTATCCCACCAGGCGACGAGAGCCCCAGCAACCCGCCAGACTTTCAGTCGCCTAGTATCCCGCCAGGATATGAGTGGCCTACCAGCCCACCAGGAGATGAGAGCCCCAACAACCCGCCAGGATATGAGTGGCCTAACAGCCCACCAGAAGATGAGTCGCCTAATAGTCCACCAGGGTATGAATGGCCCAAGAGCCCACCAGAAGATGAGAGCCCCAACGGCCCGCCAGGATATGAGAACAGCCCGCCAGGATTTGAGTGGCCTAGCAGCCCACCAACCGACAATGGGCCGTTTCCTCCTCATGCTGGTGGAGGGCAAAATACTCCACCCATCGATTATGACTACTATGGTCCACCATCGCCGTCGGCCCCGCCCGGAGTGGAAGCACCACCTGGGCCGCCAGAAGGTCCGAAGCTTCCTTTCCCACTTGGGAGAAGGCCGGGATGCCGGATGGGGAAAATGGGACCGGGAGGATATAACCCGCCTCCACAAGGCTGGCCTATCGGATCCGAACCACCTCCACCAGGCTGGCCGGCCGGGTCTCAGCCACCGCCACCAGGCTGGTCGGAGGGATCTGGGTCATCGGGTCCAGGTTGGCCTGCCAATTTTCCTGGTGAAATCCCTGGCGACGCATGGTCTGGTGATATGGAGAGCTGGCTTGATTGTCCCCCCATGGAAGATGTGCCGGAGTTACCGCCAACAGAGGAACAGCCAACGGGGGCACCAAAGGTAGATTTTCCCGACTGCCCAGGAATGGGTGATACATCAACGGATGCGTCCGGCAGTCCGGGCCCCATGGGCTCGTCAATGCAAGGCAGACCTCTTTGCCCTCCAATGGATCATTATCCGGCCAAGCCGCCATCAGAGGGTGGACCTCCGGGCTCACCCAAGGAGAGCAATCCACATTGTCCTTCCGCAGGAGACATGGCTGGTGCCTCGTCCGGGGGCGACCAGAGTGGATGTCCGCCTATCGGGAGCTCGCCTATCATGCCGCCTCAATCACTGACAACCGTCGTTGGCAACGACCGCGGGCCTGCGACTGGTCTGCCAGGCAAAAATAGCGGCGGTGCCACTGCCAAGAATGGTCCTTCCGTCCCAGAAAAGTCGGGACGTCCGGCGCTGATGACGGCGGATGCCAGCAAGATGGCAGCTCGACTCGGGGCTGGTGTTGCCGTCGCGGTTGTAGCTATTCTGCTGTAAGAGATCTTTCACTGACGATTGTAATGATGGGATGATACACTGTATTTATGTTGGCCACGTTGGATTTTCTATGGGATCAAGGAGCAGACAGAATGACACAATTTCTATATACATTTAGACTAGGTAGCTTATCAATGATCATTATTGCTTGATCAGCATACACAAATCGCTGGTATGCTGACATTCAACAGCATACTTGCACGCGAGAGACTATGCGGATGAGCTCAGCGGAAGGCCGCGGATGAGCTCAGCGGAAGGCCGAGCCTGAGCTGCCAGACAGTCCCCAGCTCATAACTACTCACTCAAGTCGTCTTGCTACGGCACAATCATAGTTACAGTACGCCACGGCACAGGAGTATCGGATCAGAGTTTAGCGAGCTTGAAATATGGTAACTATAGAGTCCTCACGAGCACAAATTTTGCGTTTTATATTTCCGAGGTCATATGTTAGTTGGGATGACTTGTGGTACGTCCAGAAAGATCTAGCTTTCGGCTTTCGCAATCTGAAAAATGCCTTCCCAAAGCAAAGCTACAAATTGCCGTTTCACTCCTTCTATACAGAAGCCACGATCCCACTACAATCGATTCGATCTGCCGAAAACCATGCAAAACTCTCTCTCGCCGCGTGGCCACGGCGCCTAGGCTTCTTGGCGTGGGCATCTGAGCTGGCGTTGTGGGGATAAACTATCCCATCCAGGCTCAGCATGCTCGCTCGACGGCCAAGTCTCTCTTGATTAGCTAAAGCTCGATGAAAGCTACTCAAGAACCGCTGCACGTGGTCTGGAACAGTCGATAACGGGCCTTGGCTTGCTATGCTTTCAGGAAATCCGGTCACGCATCCAAGAACAGACAAACCATGCTTCTTGGCCCAATGACGAGCCGAGCCGTCAACTTGGCCCTTCTGGAACCACTTCGGTGACCACCTCGAGACCGGAGTTCTTTCTCGAGTAAGGTTCGTCAATGGGTTTCGTATTTGCATAAGACCTTTCTCCGTCTCCTCCCTTTCGTCTCTTTACTCAAAGATTGGACTTTCCACCGCAACATTTCTTGTGTCCACACCTCCCTCTCCCACTGGCAGCCATTCTCTACATTGTAAAGCTTCGAGGGCCTTCCAGACTCTTGTTACAAACTTATAACTTTTATCCATCCCTCTCATCAACTGCTATAACTCAGAGCAAGCAACGTTGTCCCGGCTGCTACGAGCAGAGTTAGAGTGCCACACCTCTTGGACTTCAATCTCCCCATCAGTGTCCGGTTACCATTTCATCTTCCCCTGGATTCTGAGCCCTGGATATGCTTATCGTTCTACCCACTGGTCTTTTCTTGATAATGAATCCTCCGATCAAGACAAACGAGCCAGCAAAAGATGACAGTAATCCTTGGGACATGCCCGGCCACAGCCACGGCGAGAAGTTCGCTGTCTGGACCACCCTCACCATCGTAATTGGTCTAATCTTCGTCGTGGTCATCATCGATCTCTACCGCAAGCAGGGCGGTCGCGAGCCTATTACCAAGAGATGGCTGATCCGACTCTGGAATCTCACGTTCGGCCGCATCGCCCGTCTCAGAATCGACAAGCCCGAGGGGGATGGCGCGTACAGAGACCTGGAGAAAGGCGCCGGGAAGGGAAGCAAGGGTAAGAACAACGAATCGGGCAGCGAGGATGAGGACAACGGCGCCAAAAAGGCTCGTTCCGGCCAGCCGCAAATCTTGATCACCAAGCCCGATCCGGTCCTGCTCGACAGCTCACCCATGTTTACCTCAAATCCTTTCAGCTCTCCTTCGTCGTCTTCCTCCCGCCTCGCCTCGCGCGTGAGCGACGAAGGGCCAGGTCCCGCCCCGGGTTCGATGCTGGGCCCTATCAGCTCGATCTTCAAGGAACATCCTGTGCACAGCCATACCCGTCACGGTAGCCACGACAGCACGAACAGCCAGCAGAGCGGCGAGCGTCGGGTGGCGCAGCCTATTCCCGGCCAGCTCTTAGTCGGCCGCCAGATTTAACATCCAGGAGTGTGAGGATTGCAAGGACTTGGAGGAGTCTACAGGAGTCTCGCAGTTGTTTCTTTGTTTTCATCAGACCGTGTTTGTGGGGTCGATCGATTCGAATACTTCTAGTACTACTACTCGTTCAGTCTCTTGTACTTGGCACCATGGGGCGCTGTTCGGCAACAAAAACCTAGCAAAGCACGTGTCTTGCCTTCCCGTGATAGCTTATTCTGTAATCCGTTGTCCACCTTTAGCAGACAATTTCATCAGTTTAGCCAGACTCCCAGCATCTCTCCATGCTACGTCTCACGTGAAATCCCTCCTCTTCCTCGTTTCCCTCCTCCTTTTGTTACTCCTCCTCTCTTACTACTCCCACTCTTGCTCCTCCTCATCCTCTTTCCTCTCTTCCTCTGCTACCGCCGTACTCTCCTCGTCTGCAATGGCTGTACGTCCAGCCGCGCTGGTTCACTTCTGACGTTTCGGATCCGGCATCTCAGAAGGCATATCTTGGCTCTCATCACCGGCTTCCGTCTGGGGGTTCTTACCGTCTTCGGCCCGCTTTCGCTTCAATCCAGCGCCTTCGCCCGAGGCATCCGCGATGCCGTTCTCCGTCTCGGCTCCCCGGGAAGGCTCGCCGCCGGTCGTACCGGTGAGTTCGGCCTGCATCTTCTTCGCGAGTTCGGCCTCCCGCACAAGAGCGTCCATTCGAGCGAAGTAAGCGCGTCGGGCTTTGGTGCCACGATGATACTTATCAGCACCGCGAGCGATGGCCTCACGGCTCAGCGGTGTTGGGGACGGCGGTGTCTCCGGGAGACCTCTCGTCTGGAAGCCGACGGAGCTGCTGCCAGCCGCGTCCGCCCTCTTCTCGGGGGTATGCACCGAAGTGCGATTAACAGGGGCCGCGGAAGGAGAAGGTGGAGGGATACTTGTCGAATGCGGTGCGTAGGCATCGCTGGATGGCGATGAAGACGTGCCAGACGGGGCAAGGGCAAAAAGGGCACTCTGTGGCACCGGCTCTGGGATGCAATTCGACGGTGGAAGGACAAAGGAGGGAGTGGCAGCGGCCCGGCTAGGTTGGCTGGGATTCATAGCTGCTGGTGCTTGGGTCGTCGAGGCTGGGGTTGGGCTCTCAAATCTCACCGTCTTCTTGGTCGTCCTTCGGCCGCCACCCGTGGCACGCTGCGCCTTCGCCGGCGCTCGGGATACCACATCCGGGGCATCATCAACCTGCGCCGAAGTCGATCCCTTTCGTGCTCGGCCTTTGGGTCCTCGGGGTCGCGTTCGCCTGCTGGATGGTGGCGTGTAATCTTCGTCCTCTAGCTCTTCTTTCTTGGAGCGGCTCGACTGGGGCAGCGGTGCAGCAAGATCGAAGTCATCGTCCAATTCTTCTTGGTCCTCCACCACTTCTCCGGATGGTCTAAGACGGCCTGGACCACCTATGCCCATCGCGGGCTGCTGTTTTTGTTCGATAGGTCCAGGGTTAGGCAAACGAGGTACATTCGTCCAGCTTGTTGGATCGCGAACCATTGGGATCAACTTAGGGGCTGGAATTGGTGCCTGATTAAAAGGAGTTTGGATTAGATTTGGTCGAGTCCGTGGCTGACCGCCTTGCATGATTGGGGCTTGAGACACTGCGGTTTTCTCGGGGACTGGGACATGTTGACCAAGAGCCGGGGTGAAATGAGCCATGACCTGGTTTTGCGCCTCGACGATGTTGCCAGCGACTGCAGCGCCTGAACTATCGGGGCGCTTCTCGCCTGTAGTCGGTGCAAAAGTCATAGACGTGTGCCTTAAGTCACTTGTAGGGAATTGGCTGTCTTTGACCAGGGAAGCCGAGAGATCTTGAGTGGCTTGGTTGGCCGAGATACTCATCATATCAAACGACATGGATAGTGATGGCGGGGCCATCATAGTGAAAGGGTTCATGTGGCTTTGAGGAACCGGAGTAGGGGTTCCAAGCCCAGTTGGCGCAGCGGGTTTGTTGATTGCGGGCGGCGGACCATACTGGGCCGGCATGCTTCCCAGGGAAATAGACCTCGAGTCTCCTCGGCCTGTTGCTTGGTCAGATTTGACCTTTTGATGGAAAGTGACAGTGGTGCCCGTCTTGGTTGCCGACCATGAGCCCGTTGACTGCCTCCGAGTTTTTGTAGGGGTAAGACCTCCCAGCTCGGGAGGACTACAGACAGTCATCTGGTCCGATATCCCGGGAGGATTGCGACCTGCCATCTGCTTCGATGTGCCGGGAGGATTGGCGATACTCATCTGGTCCGATGTTCCGGGAGGATTACCAAATGTCATCTGGTCCGATTTTCCGGGAAGATTACCAATAGTCATATGGTCCGATGTTCCAAGAGGATTGCCAAATGTCATCTGGTCCGATTTTCCGGGAAGATTACCAATAGTCATATGGTCCGATGTTCCAAGAGGATTGCCAACTGTCATCTGCTTCGATGTGCCGGGAGGATTGGAGACAGTCATCTGATCCGATGTTCCGGCAGGACGGCGGAGAGGTGAAATACCCAACATGTTCCCGGTCCTGGGCCCGATTTTGGCGTCGATCACGACGGTATGCACCGTATGCAAGATCCATTGGAACACGAGGCTGGCGATATTGTCGCTGTTCTTCTCCAGGAAGCAGAGGTGGCCGTTTCCATGGATTCCGCGCCTCTCGAGTTCGATGTGCTGCACGCGCACGCCGGCCTGCTTCAGAAACAGCGCAGTTGCCCAGTCGTAGAGTGCGTGAGGGCTGGCCTCGCCCGTGACAATGGCAACATGCCTGCCTTCTAGATTGCGCAGCTTTCGGACGGGGTTCTTCAGAGTAAACTCTTGCATCTGCCCCTGCAGGTTCAGGCAGTCCGTGACGTTGAGGATGAGGTCGCCATCCTGGAGGAAGCACCAAGCATTTCGCTCTTTGACATAGACCTCGTGGACCGGAAGGGGCGGGAGGCGGTTCAGATCCATGCCATCATCCCACTCGTCCATTCCCTCTACCAGGCGGGGCGGGTTCGGAGGGATGTCGAAATTGACTGGCAAATCGCAGAAACCATATTCGCGCAAGTCGCGGACGTAGTCGAATCGCGAGACATGTACGCGTTGGCCTTTGTCGGTCAACTTTGTTGCCGATGCAAACGGCGGTCCGGTCGGCTCGACGGCGACGACCCCAAGAACCAGGTTAGGACAGGCGTCCATTGTCATCATGGCAATATTTCCACCCATTCCCTGGCCAATCAGAACTCCGGGGCCAATCTCGGACATCAGGCTGTACATGGCCTGTTGAGAAGCTCCTTGGCGGACGCGTCGATCGAAGTACTCGGGGCAGAGAGACTTGAGATAACGATCGAAGATTGGGTCGCCGCGGGTTCCAGTCTGGAGAGAGAAGCATTAATTAGTCCAAACAGTCCTTGTAGCACATGCTCCAGACAAGCATCGGCTGGCTGAAACAAAACAAACTTACTCCTGGCCATTGGGTATGCTTCTTCGCTGCACTGTAGGCTGGGTTCTGCATGCGACACTTCTCCGGGGCTGTAATCTCATTCTCGACGATATCTATCTCGAGGTACTGAACTCGGTCGCTTAGATGATGGTGCTCAAGGTTAGACCGACCGTGGAATGGCAGATCGGGGATATAGACGGTAAAGCCCGCAGCAACGAAGTAGTCGGCCCAACCAGCCTGGCCATCTGGTTTGTTGAGCCACAGCTGTGCCAAAGACATTAGTCAAGATACTTTGCCCGTAAGATGATGAAATTAGAACGTACCGATCCATCATGGTAGTCGCCATGGATGAGAACAAGGGGAGTAGAAAATTTGTCCTGCGTATTTTGAGGCTCTAGCTTTTCCACGTACATACTTCCTGAGTATTTGGTCTTCTCTACATCCCAGATACCTCCCACCTGAAATTTCGATCGCGTGACAGAAAGGTAACGCGGTGGCGGTGATCGAATCGGCAATGGAAACATTGAAGGCTGGGCCAGGTTGCCAGGCGTTCCATGGAAAGGATTGGGAAGATTTCCCAAGTTTCTCGGATTAGTCTCCTGATTACCCATGGCGGCACTGAAAGGAGCTTGGTAAGTGGCGCTTTGGGGCATTTGAAGATGGCCCATCGTAGCGGCGGCAGTCCGTGAGGTCGAATCTGAACGAGGCAAATGTCTATCCTCAACACGAACGGTCTGACCTAGAGGGAGTAGCTGTGCATGGCTAGTACTCGGGGGGTGAGGCAGTGGAAAGGGATTTGGCTGGGTTTGGTTTTGACCGGCTGCTTGGAAGGAATCAGGGGTTGTTTGCGCGGTCGATCGAGCGCCAGCTGAGGCGGAATTCAGAGGTCGACGATCATCCATGGCGGCGCATGAGACGGTATAGGATCAAATTGTTATTGTACTCGGCATGTCTGGGTTGATTCGATACTTTATTGCGAGTCAGCGCGAAGTGGGAGTATGGATGGGTAACAGAAAGTTTGAAGGGACGAGAGAAGGGGCAAACGTTTATTGCGAACCAGCGCGAAGTTGGAATATGGGTGCGTAATGGGAAGTGAGGAAGGACGAGAGAGATGGTAAACGCATTAATCGACCAAGGCCGAGGTTCTGAGTTTGTTGTGCTTAGTTCTGGAGAACCGGTGCCAAATTGGCTGGAGTCGAAAACTGTTGTTCGTTAAAAGATGTGTAGTGGAAAGCACCGGTTCGACCCGGTCTGCTCACGAAGGTGGTGGGATTAGATGATTGCAGAAACGTTTTGGACCGTGTGTAGTGAATGTGAAGTTAAGACTACCTTACCTTATAACTTGATGAATTTCTTATCAGTTTAAACTGTAGGTACCGTTTGGGAACTCAGTTGTCTACCGTTATCAACAAGTCTTCAGCTACAAGTCACGCAGCACACCTTAGCCACTTCTCGCCCTCCTTTTTCAAGAGGAAACAATGACAAATGGGGCCCAAGCCGGTAAACAATCAGCATTTTGAAAACAATACACAATAGTAGAGCTACTGTTGGTCACAAGATATACAAGGTACCTACAGGCTCTTTCAGAATCTTTCCATTCGGGCTGGGAACTTGTCACAGGCAGCGCTTTTTATCTCCATTGTGAAGTCGAAATTGGGGCGCAAGGGTCAATTACTTTCAGATTGTCTATGAGTTAAAGTCCCTTCCATCCCTAGAGAATTCAACAACTAAACAGGAGGACCATAGGTTCCATCACATAATACGTCCCAGTTGGGCTGGAGAAACCTCATCTTCTTTCTATAATCTATCCCCCTTCTACTCATCGCAAGATGATGTGGATTACCAGGCCATATAAGTTCCCAGCCCATTCTATTCGAATCAGAAGCATCCTTTCATCAGATAATTCAAGAATAACGCCATCCTTTGGGTAAATGCATGCCCAGCTCGTTCGGTGCAGCATCTAAGAAGCCGTTGGCGCGATACAACTTCCGCCCCGGTGGATCGGCGAAGAGGTTGATGTATGGCTCCCCTTCAGCAGCATTTTCTTTGATATATGCTAACAAATGGTTCAAGATGATATTTCCGAGCCCCTTTCTCTGGTGTTCGGGCAGCACTGCCATGTCCGCAATGTGAAAGTACCATCCGCCGTCTCCGATAATCCGACCCATCCCAACCGCCGATTCGCTCCCATCTTCTGCGGTGAACTTGATGTAGCACCCATACCAGCTGCCATTGGGGACTGCTTTGGCCTGGGCTTCATTTTTTGGCGTGAGGCCGGACGCGGTGCGAAGGTTGATATAGTCTGGGATGGAAGGGTAGCCAATTTCGAGGGTGTATCCCTTGGGAGGTAGAGCAACCACCTTCGCTGGCTCGCTCATTTTTAGCTGGAGAGTAAGGCGAGGTGTGGAATGGCACGACGGTATGAGCAACTCAATGGAAAGATGAAAGACAATAGCCGAATAACAGAGGTGATTTGATCAACATATCGGGCACTTATATTTTGGAGACTGGTTCGGGGCACTCTCGGAAGACGAGGCGCTTCTCCGGGAGCCGAGACCCGAGCGCCGAGACCCCAGGAGCACGACATCCAGGCCGAACCTGCGGTGTTCACAACTGGGAGGTGTTCCTACCTATCAATTGTCCTTGCCATCCTTTAAAAGATTAAAACGATTGAAAGGAAAGAAAAGAAAGAAGAAAACCTCTAAAAAAAGTAAATAAAGGTTGCTGTCTGGGCGCAGCTGGGAGTGACATTTACAACCATAGCCATGTCTCAGTCGCATAGAAAACTAGAATGCCTAGGCTCGCGATATGTACGGGAACACTTGTTTGTAACTTCACCAATTCCAATGTCATTTCAAAGGTCCAACTTATAGGAACATTTCATATAGAGATCATTAGGAGACAGGCTCGGGGTATACTAAGTACCATCCGATCGGCTACCTTGATCGTTCTATTAGGAGACGGTATACCGCTCCGCCATCTCCCCCAACAAATCCACGCAGGTCACAAGATATCGACCGCCAGTTGGAGAGACATGACTGCACCCAAAACATCAATGATACCGGAGAAGATAACCCTGACCGAACTTGTAATAGAGATCCCTGCAGGAAGGGCGATGAGATATCCGAAAAGCACGGAGTCTGAGCACGGTGCCGGCGAGATTTCTCATGGTTAGCCATTATGGAGAGCTTTACAGCAGAGGACCTGATCATGCTCGAAATGTTCAGACAACATTTTGTGCCTGCAGAGAAAAGCAGTGGCCGGAGCCCGCGGAATAGTTGGAATCGCCAAGCAGAACCCACGTTCTGGTGGACGAGCAAGTAAAAATAGAGATAAGCCTTCCTTATTCTTTCCGTAAACATCTCAAAAGAAGTGATATATGCTTCATTTGCCAGACACCCTTGTTGCGATGCTTCGTTGTGACAGCGATACCTAAACGCCAACTCCGCCGCGACTACGAGGTATCATGCCTATGCTTGATATACTAATTGCAGACTACTTTAGCTACCGTAGCTACCTGCGGTAATTTAGTTACCGGCGCAAATCCTTTTGTCGTATTTTCCCGCGTGCATTGGAATGGAAGTCTGAGGTTGCCTCCGCACTAGCAAAACCAACTTTGGCAGTCCGTACAGACTTAGATACTCTCAAGAATGTCACCCTAAACGGGACAGGTACGTGTCCAACTCCAGTATTCTAGTACGGCCCACAGACGAGAATGGGTGCTGCTCAGTGAAGCCATGTCTGCAGTATACAATATCGCTACATGATCCCGAAAGCACCACTTGATCTCCCAAGCGTCATTTGCTTCAATAAAGCACGTATAGCTTGGGGATTTCATAAACTATAGACACGTGCGACAGGATGACATCAGTTGGAGTTGATATGGCGTATGTTCGAATGCTGGACTGTCTGTGATCGCTGGGCGCGCCCGAGGTGGGAAAAAGACCTCGTTGTTGTTGTCTTCGACCCGCGCATGCCTGGCGAGAAGAAGCACGGCTTGGAAGCATGACGAATCATATCCCGAAAAAGGTGGTTTCTCCCCGCAAACTCAAGAGCCTCTATTTCCGCCCCCGTGCCTCTTGACCAGTCAAAAACACGTTCGTAATTGTCGTTGTTTGACGACTCCCCGAGACATCATTTGCGCTTAGTAATTTGAGAAGAGCCATTTGGAGAACTGGGTACGATAAGCCGATGCCGCTAGCTGGATTGAGCCAGCTTTCCCGCTGGCCCAAAGTCTACCTTGCCAAGCTTGCCAGTAATACTACCAACTGAATGCCGCATTGCGTAGCAGTGCTAGCCGTGCATAGCGCGCTGTTACACCGATGCCCGTCTCTGAAGTCCAGGCCCATCCACTGTCGTCATTCTCCGCAAAGTTTCCCGCTTGTTTCGCACCGGAGACTCTAAGTTATCGGGCAACGTCCTCCGCGGGACCACAACGCAATAGAGTTGCGGTATCAGACACCGGTACGGCATTAGCTGTCTCTTCCACCGGTGTTACTTCCTGGATGTATAGTACAGTATATGAGCAAGGTTTTACGAAGGAGATATTTCATGATGCAAAGTAGTATAAAGATATCAGCACGCCCCGTCCAGGTTTGAGAGTTTATCAAGTAGATCATCCGACATCTTCAATAGTTTTACCAGAAGATCAAGCCAATACGAAATTAACAATACACAATTGGTCCATTCATCAGCTCCTAATTATCACTTCCGACATTAAGAACAACGCCCAAGTCCCATCATCTAGATACCAATTACTAGCATGGCTGCTGTCACTTCAGTCTCTACAATCCGAGCCGATGGTGTTGACGTCTTTTACCGTCACGCCGGAGCCGAGACCGCACCCGTGATCCTGCTCTTGCACGGCTTCCCTTCCTCCAGCCACCAATACAGGAACCTGATCCCTCTCCTGGCGACCCGCTACCGCGTGATCGCTCCTGATCTGCCGGGCTACGGCTTCACCAATGTCCCAGCCGAGCGCAACTATAAATACACCTTCGCGAACCTGACCACCACCATCGCCGCCTTCGTCGACGCGCTGCACCTGAAGCGCTTCGCCATCTACATCTTTGACTACGGCGCGCCAACGGGCCTCCGGCTCGCGCTCCAGCGCCCCGAGAGCATCGCCGCCATTGTGACCCAGAACGGCAACGCTTACGTCGAAGGCTTCGGCCATCCCTTCTGGGACCCCATCGAGAAGCTGTGGAAGACCGGCGCCAAGGAGGACCGCGACGCCCTGCGCGGTTTGCTGGTGGCCGATACGACCAAGTTCCAGTACGAGCACGGCTCGCCCCATCCCCAGAAGATCGCCCCGGAGGCGTACCTGCTGGACCAGGCCCTGATGGATCGGCCCGGTAACAAGGAGATCCAGCTCGACCTGTTCCAGGACTACGGGAGCAACGTGCCGCTGTACCCCAAGTTCCAGGAGTACTTCCGCACCTCGGGCGTCCCGGTCCTGGCCGCATGGGGGCAGAACGACATCATTTTCATTGCCCCGGGTGGTGAGGCGTACGCTAGGGACGTGAAGAAGTTTGAGCTGAAAAAGGTCGATGCAGGGCATTTTGCGATCGAGACGAACGAGGCTCTGTATGCCAAATACATTTTTGACTTCTTTGACAAGTACGAAGTATTCAAGGCATAGGTATTAAAAAAGAAAGAAAGAAAGAAAGAAAAAGGGGCAAGCTGTCAGTATGACAAGTAATGAAATAGTTAATATGAGACCTTGCACATTTTATGTATTTTCCCTGGTAGATGAAACTACAAAGCACACTTGAGGTCCGTCTTGCCCATTAAATAGTGCTCCATGTATACCGTAACACAGCAGACAGCCAACATAGTCTGATGTGCGTTCTCTTCAGGGATGCAGATTATATTGCGCCTTGATCACATCGGCGAGCTGTAGGGTAATAATTAGATGAGTTAGCTTGCCCTTTCTAGTGCCCGTGTAAGGGGTAAGGTAGGAACGTACCCTTTCGCCACTGGCGTACATAGTCGCGGTGGGTGCTCCCGAGGTGTGGAACGGCCAGTAGCTGACGTCTCCAACTCGGAGCCCCTGAACTCCATAGACCCTCCACTGGCTGTCCACGACCCCTCCCAATGCTCTCGGCTGCATGGCTGCAGTGCAGCACTGGTGCGCATTCGAGGGATTGATCTGCTGGCGCAGGACGGAAATGATCTCGTCATCCGTCTGTAGCTGGCTTCCGAACGGACTCGCCTCGGTCGGGCCCAGAACAGCCATGTCCGGGGCCGCGAACAGCTGTCGTGTCTTGCGGAACAACGCTACGTAGAGCTTCAAGTCTATGGGATCCGTCCCGGTTCGGTAGTCAAGAACGGGACTGGCCAGCGGGTCGGTGGTGTTGATGTGCACGGTTCCCCGGCTCAGTGGCTTCAGGTGATAAATGAGACTATTGTCAGACGTACCCCAGTGCAGAGTCCCGATGGCAACATCCGGCTGCTCGAACTCATTGATGATGAGGTTCCTCTGGGCTATGTAGCCTGCCAGGACAGTGGGGTCTATACCCTTGGGGAGAAACGCCGCTGGATTTTGAGCTCGAGCTTCGGCTGCGATCGCCCGGTAGTCTGACGTCGCACTCTGCAGGGAGAGCTGGCCGATGTTTGTACTCAGAGTCCGTACGATCGTGTAGGCTCCGGAACGGGCCGTATTGTAAAGCGCTTGCTGCTCGGCATTGTAAGTGGCATTAGTGTCTAGGCTGCCCGAGTTCGGAGATATGTTTGACGTGACTTCGCTTAGGTTAGAGAAGAAAGATGATGCACGATGGGGACCTGATGGAACTTACAGCTCCACGGTATCGTCAGAGTAGATTGATCTTGCAGATTCTGTCCAACTCCTGGGAGGTCGGAAATGACGGGAATGCCGAGGCTGTTCAAGAGCTTCTTTGGGCCAATTCCCGACAGCTGGAGGATCTGGGGGGTATGGACTCCTCCGCCAGTCACAATCACCTCCTTTGACGCCTTCACCGTGCTTCTCGTGCCACCTGCAGAAGGGAGATATTCGACCCCGACAGCTTGGTGCCCGTTAAAGAGGACTTTTGACACTGTGGTTTCAGCGAGGAGGTGATAATTGGGCCGCGAGCCAATCACCCTCTGGTAATGATTCAATCTTGCGTCACTCCTGGTCATTGTCCTGGCGTCAAGAACGGTTGGGATCCAGAATATTCCGATATTGTCGCCGCTCTCCGGATCATTAATAGGGTTCAGACCAACAGACTTGGCTGCGTTCCACCAATTGGCACTCCCTGGGAAGAAGTAGTTTGGATAGGAGTACTGGACCGGCCCTGAGCTGCCGCGGACGGCTGCATTCCAGGTTATATTCGCAGTTCGCGCGAAATTCGAATCTGGCTTGGTGAAGTTCTCACTCTGGTTGTCCTCAGCACCATGTCCGGCATAGCCAGCCGACCGTGTCTTGGCGGATAGGACCAGGACCTACCTTGAGGAAGTAAGGAAAAAGACTGTTCCAGCTCCATCCTGGGTTACCGAGCAAACCCCAGTCGTCTATGTCTCTTTTTACAGCCCTATCGACAGTCAAAACGTGAGTCTCTCTGATGGTAAATGGCGGCTGGCGAGAATAACTACCTCAAATATACCATGGCATTGACGACACTCCCGCCTCCCACAACCTTGCCACATACGGTGCTGATGGTCCTGTTCGCAAGTCCTCGCTGAGGCTCACTAGAAAGGCCATTGAAATACTGGAATGGTGGGTAGTCTCCGGGAATGAGGACGTTGTCCTCCCCTTGGTCGAAGGGACCAGCCTCGATGACAAGAACGGTGACTTTTGTAGATCAGTAGGCAGCTCTGAAATCTTCTCGTCCTTCCCCTCGCTTCGAGCCACGATAGAATCAATGTAAATGGCTTCCTACCATTGGGGTCCTCAGTCAAGCGATCAGCCAAGGTCAAGCCAGCCACACCTCCTCCGGCTATGACGAAATCATACCCGGCGCTGCTGACCTCTTGTCTCGTGACGGGAGTGGCGTGGCGAGGAATCAGTGCTGCGGTAGCTCCTGTGGCCCCAAGAAGCCAGAGAAAGTTCTTGACAGCCATATCCTCTCCAATTGCTACGACCACTGGCGCACTTGCGTGGGGATCTCGGTGGACCTGGCTGCACTCTTGGATCGGAGGAAGTTACGAACAGCCCAGAGAGTTCCAAATCTAGCGCTCAAAATTCGAATTGACGGGGCTTTGATGCGGGCATCGTCCAAGTATATGAGAGAGGGGAGGGATGCGCCATTGCTTCAGCGTTGATTCTTTGGTAGCGGCCTTGACGAATATTCTCGTAAGACTGCCTGCATGCTGCTAAGTAACTATGTTGCATTCCGCCCCCAGCGGCAAGGCACCCGAGCGGATATGTTTCCGAGTCTGGTGTCCCATTTCCCACCGGTCCATGGTTCTACCAGCGATAGCCTTGAATCTATTGCAGCAACCCATGCAGCCCGACTGCCAGGTCGAGCCGGGTAATACTAGGGGCCTTTCCTCCATTCAGGTTAAATGGACGAAAGAGACAGAGAGGCGCAGGAAAGGGTCAGCTCTCCAACGCTGCAGCACTGCGCCGTACACGCCTTGATTTGCTCCATTCCCAAAATAATTGCACCATATCCTTCCTATTGATAAGAAAGAAAGCAGCGCCCGGACGGCCCATAAAGCCCCTTGTTAGACATTGTCAATAGCGCATAACGGTAGACTTTGGTCTGGCGAGCTGATACGGCGGTGGCAGTCACATTATTAGCAGGTGATTCGGTTCCAAGCACCTCCGGGCGGCCAAGGGAGCCCGCCGCCCTCGTATGGTCGCTGCCAGCCAAGCACTATTGGCACTCTTGCGCCCAGCGAGTATCGGAGCGAGACCGATCCGCGGCCTAAGTGCGCAAGGATAGCTGCGGGATGGGCGGGGATGGACGGCCGGCGCCGAAGGTGGGGAACTTTATGTCGCCGCCGAACACGGAATAGCCTCGTCAAAGGGCGTGTTTAACTTACGCAACTGAAATCCACTCCCGGGGGTTGTGGAGTTCGGCATTGGACGGCGAAAAAAAAAGGACTTAGTCTTCTTCTTCCCTTTTTTTTCGCCTCTCTTCCCTTTTAAAGCAACCAAAGAGATCCTCACCGACTCTGCTGTTGTTTTTCTCCAAGAAACATCTTTAAGAAAAAGACCTAGTAGAGGCAGCTTTCTAAGTGTCGTGGTCTGGCGTGTCATAAATGACTGTGGACAGGTTCAATTATGCAGAGGACACCTGCCTAAACAACCACCACAGCGCCTGCGACTTGGGTCGCGGGTCGCAAAGTGAATTTTCCCCTTCGAAGAGTGCGAGCGACCTCGAGAAATCGACTCTCGACGAGGAGCGCCAGGACCGAGGTTCCCATGGCCTGACTCCTCAAGCGCTGGTGAGGCAGCCCTCGGCCGAGCCCACTCTTGATTACCCCGATGGCGGCCTCGAGGCTTGGCTCGTCGTGTTCGGTTCGTTCTGTGCCATGGTCGCCGTTTTTGGCATGATCCAGGTATCCGCCGTCTTTGAATCCTACTTTGCCGCGAATCAGTTGGCCGAGTACAACGCCTCTCAGATCGGTTGGATCTTCAGTCTGTATCTGTTCATCGTCTTCTTCGTCGGTATCCAGGTCGGGCCGATCTTTGATCGTTTTGGCGCTCGCATATTGGTTGCCGCCGGGAGCTTGCTCTTGGCTGTCGGTATAATACTGTTGGGATTCTGTACTGGTGAGTATCACTTTTGCTTCTATTGTGACTGGCGCGCGGCAAGGAGCTCACTATATTTATAGAATACTACCAGATCATCCTCAGCTATTCTGTGCTGGGGGGTCTTGGCGGTGCGCTCCTGAACACGCCGTCCTACGGTGCGATTGCGCATTACTTCAACGCTCGACGTGGGCTCGCGATTGGCATCGCTACCACATCGGGTGCGATCGGCGGCATCGTTTTCCCCATTATCCTCCAGCACCTATTTCCCAGAGTTGGTTTTGCTTGGGCTTGCCACATCCTAGGGTTCATCCTCCTGGGACTTGCCGTTCCAGCAAACCTCTTTATCCGGACTCGACTGCCCCCTATCACCAGGGCCGATGGCGGGGCCAAGATGTCGTCGGTTTTACCCGACTTTACCATCTTCAGGGACCTCAGATTTTCCTTGACCGCCTTGGGCATATTCTTCATGGAATGGGGCTTGTTCATGCCGATTACTTTCATCGTGTCGTACGCAGCGGCTCACGGGCAAGACCTGAATGGCAGCTATCTCCTGCTCTCGTACTTCAACGCAGGCTCTGTCGTCGGTCGGGTGGTTCCGGGCTTCTGCGCCGACAAGTTTGGCCGATTCAACTCCATCGTGGTCACCATCAGTCTGTGCATCGCTACGACTTTGGGCCTTTGGCTGCCAGCCCATGAATCGACGACTCTGATGATCACGTACGCCGTCCTGTTTGGCTTTGCCAGCGGCAGTAATCTAAGCCTTGCTCCCGTTGCCCTCGGCCAACTCTGCGATTCGCGTGAGTACGGAAGATACCTGTCGACCGCTATGATGGCAGCCAGCTTCGGCACCCTGAGCGGCGTTCCGATTGGAGGAGCACTGCTGGGCTTCGGTGGCGAGACGGGATGGAGCGCGATGATTCTCTTCTCCGGACTCGCGTACGCCGTCGCGCTCGTGTGCTTTGCGGCAGCCCGTGTCTTGGCTGTCGGTTGGACCGTCAAGAGGAAATTCTAGGACAATAACCTCCTGACACAAACCAGGCCACCAGGTTTTTTTCTTTTTTTTATATAGCTTGATGAGGTCTAAAATTTGAAGTTAGGGACAGGATGAAGCAGTTGACTTGCGAGGGAAACAGTGTGAGAAACGGGACTGTGACAAGTGTGGCGAGGCAGAGAGAAGCAATGCAAACAGGCTGTAGAAACAAGGTCTGACGGTATCTGCTAGTAAACAACAAAAGGAAAAAAAAATAGCATCACTCATCAAGCTAAACTACCTTGTCTTGTCTCATACGTGACTTTTCCTCAGTGGCTTATAACGATGGAGGCTGGGTGGAATTTATTTGATCCTGGTACCCTAACCCTCCTAAACAATTATCAATACGGTACCTGACGACGTCACTCGCCTGCCCCGCCCCCGCCAAAATTCTGCCTCTACAAGCTCCAAAAAAGTTTCAGTTCCTGAAGCGACGACCTAAATGGCGACAGAGCTCAGTGCACCGCCGGCGCTCTCCACGCCGGCCGAAAATACCCTCGAACAACATGTTCATATCGATACATCCGAAGCTGCCGCTGCATCCACGCTCTCCAATGAAGAATTCGCGGATGTGTACGAGGTCGCGAGGACGGTCCGCGAGCTCCTCGCCGGCGGGTGGAAGAGGATCGGACTCCAGTTTCCAGACTCGCTACTCAGGGATGCGCCACGGGTTGTCGATTTATTAAGGAATCAGCTGGATACTGCCGGGTCAGGAGCACAGGACGAGACCACCGAACAGACAGAAAAGAACTCGGGACCAGGCCGACAGACAACCAGGATATATATACTAGCAGACACGTCGTACAGCTCCTGTTGTGTAGATGAGATCGCAGCGGAGCATGTCGATGCGGATGTCGTCGTACACTACGGGCGATCATGTCTTTCACCAACCTCGAGGCTGCCTGTGATCTATGTCTTCACGAGGCATCAGTTGGATCATAATACCGTGATTGAAGCTTTCGAGAAGGAGTTCTCGGATCGTCAGAGCAAGGTGGTCTTAATGGCAGACGTTACTCGCCAGGATCATGTCCCTTTGTTAACAAAGGAGCTCCTTGGCAGGGGATACGAAGGCCTTCTGTCCACTGCAGTCGTTCACAATCCCATGGGCAGCTTGCCGAACCGGGTACTGGTGGATCGCGAGGGAAAGGAGCTACCAAGTGAGGGCTCGACTACAGTCGACCTACAAAATTACTCAGTCTTTCACATATCTGATCCGCCAACCGCTTTGCTCCTCGCCCTCTCGTCGAGAGTGCAATCTCTCCACATCCTCCCCACACCGGACGCAGCCGGTAGTTCTTCTGTTGCCGCATCAACTGCGATGACTACTCGACGTCTTCTCGGTCGACGGTACGCCCGGCTGTTATCCCTGGCCACTGCGGGCACAATAGGAATCCTCGTCAATACTCTCTCGGTCGCGAACTACCTGGCTTCGATTAACAATATCCGAGCCCAAATTTCCGCCGCCGGTAAGAAGAGCTATACCGTGGTTGTCGGAAAGCTAAACCCAGCCAAGTTGGCAAATTTTGCCGAAATCGACGGCTGGGTCGTCGTTGGCTGCTGGGAAAGCTCTCTGGTAGAGGACGATGGTAGATATTTCCGGCCCGTGATCACCCCTTTCGAGCTCGAAGCGGCCTTGGCTGGCGATGACAAGAGAGTCTGGGGTGGTGAGTGGTGGGGCGGGATCGAAGGTGTGAAATCGCCAGAGCCGAACCACAATTCCGAAGCGTCTGAAAAGGAGATACCCTCGGACGGCGGCGCCACACAACCCCCGGGGGATGAGGGACAAGGCATCGACGAGGAAGAATCCGAACCGCCGGAGTTCGACTTGAGGACTGGCAAACTGATCAGTCACAGCCGTCCTATGCGGAGAGCTGCGCCTCAGACCTTGGGTGAACCAGCTGGGGCGACAAGCACGGCTGAACACTCGACAACTCTAGCTCTTAGGGGAAAATCAGAACTCGCTACTGTGAAAGGCATTGTTAGCCCTGGCGCGGAGTATCTTCGTTCCCAGAGGACATGGCAGGGCCTTGGAAGCGATTTTGATACTGCTCAGGAAAGCACGGCAATTGAAGAGGGCCGTAGCGGTGTTGCCAGAGGGTATACAGTAGGGGAATCAGATGACAAGACGTAGAAGCAATAGATTCGTCCACTCCCTGTGCCTTAAATCCTTGTTAACCACCCAGGTTTTCCCTCCATCCTTGCCAAAAGTTCCAGCATAGGCCCGGCCGTAGATCAGCCAGTCTATAGGGTAGACGATCTTGGCGCACCATTTCTCGATCGGTAGCCTTGTGCACATCTTCGTACTGGTATTTCAGCATTTGGGTTTAAAATTGAAGCCAAGTGCCGCAAAGTCTCTTAACGTAGCTGCGTCGGTAGAGTCTATAGGTAAACTTTACCCTAGGATATTTAGTGGAACACCCAACACTGTATAGCTTGCGGATGGTCAAGCTAGCCGTTGGATATATGTACTAGCTTGAGCCTCTACACATCACTTACCTGATTAAGCCGATATAATGTATACCTTTTCAGGGAATATGCCCTCTGTACGATTGATCTAGTGTAAGTGACATTTGGCTTATAATAATAATAATAATAAATTGGTGATACGATATCCGCAACTATGAGGCAATACATGGACAGGACAAGGCAGAGATGACCTAGTCTACTAGTCCCTTGGCTCTTTCATATCAGGCCCTTAGCCCATCTCGCTCACTACACTCATCCGCGTCTCAAATTAAGACTCATCATTGCGATGTTCTTACTTTTGTAGCTACCCCGTAGGACTAGCAGCACTAACTTAGAGACACATAAAGGCCCTGAGCGGTTGCGCTTCTCCTTTTTGTAGATTCCATTCTCAATTCTCTGCAGCAGGGGCTGGGAACTGTTTCCGCCATCGTCGTCCAAACATCTGAGTTGCAACGACACTGAAGACGGCCCCGGCAATGACCACGCCCTGGCAGCCGAAGCTGATCGCAGGGCCATCGAGCGCCACCCACTGCACCTGGAAGTAGATGACCGTGAAGCCACCGATGACGCGCCAGAAGTTGATCCACGCACTCGCCAGCGCCGCATGGTCCGGGAAACAGTCCAGAACGTACGCGGAGACGACGGTCATGTTGGCGAGCGTGCAGAAGCACAGCATGCCCCAGCCGAAAGCGAGGCCCACCCAGGACAGATGCTTGTCCAGCGTCTGGCCGAAGAGCACCAGGCCGAAGACCCCGATGATGACCGCAGGATACGTTGCGGTGAGGCGGCTCTCGAAGCTATATCGCTCCATGTACCGACGAGCAAGAAAGTCGTTGAACCAGTGGCCCCAGAGCTCCGCTATGATCGTGCCAATCATCGGGGCCCAATAGATCATGGCGAGCGCGACATAGCTGAAGCCATACCCACCGGCGATAGGGGGAGGCATCACAAATTGAGAAATAGTCGAGACCATTCCGATCGTCCACATGGTGATCGGCATGACGAAAAGAGCGGTGGGCAGGAAGAGGTACGGCCGGAGAAGGAGAGAAGCTTGATGGACGAAGACGGTCCAAACGCGCGGGCGGCCGGCGCAGTTCTTGGCTCCTTCGATTCCCAGAAGCAGCGACACGTGTCTTGCCACAGAGAACTTCTTGGGTTCGCCCGTGGGCTTGCTGTTCGGCTGCCGCTTCTCGAGACCGTCCCGGTCGAACAAAGTCTCGTCCCCAAACAGAACGACCATCAGGAGACTGAGCCCGTAGAACCCGGCAAGGACGCCAAAGTCGGGACGCCACTGCAGCTGCAGTAGTAGCAAGCTCGAGATGAAGGGTCCAAGATACGGGCCGATCAGGAAGGACGCGGCCCATATGTTGACCTTTCGCGCACGCTCGTGAAAGAAGAACATGTCGTGGATAATCGACAGACCAATTACTTGCGGTGGGGCGCCGAAGAAGCCTTGGAGGGTGCGCATCGCGGTGAAACTGGCGTAGTCAGGGGCGAAGGTAGCTCCGATTGTGAAAACGAGAGATAGAAGCTGGGACCAGAAGAGAACCGGAAGTCTGTTTCCAGGGGGTCCAGTGTCAACGTAGAGCTCCAGCGGTAGAGCTTAAGAACAGATGCTAGAATTGCTGGCTTTGGCTCACCTTCCATATCTCTGGCAAAGAGGGACGGCAATCAGACCACCGGGGCCTTGCATAAAAATTCCCGGGCTCACTGATTGCGCGACCGCTTCGATGGTCATGCCCCTTCCAAATATCAGCATACAATGCGGGTGTAACAAAACCAAAGCTTGGGAGCCCTCGGGGCATTTACATACCACTCCGGTGCTTGCTGCTCAAATACGGTAGTTCCCCATGTTAGAGTCCAGTCGCTCAGCAAGCAGCCAGGTATCAGAGCCAGCATCACTGTGTGTTTCTTCAGCCAAGTCCAGTTCAGAGGATCGTCTGGGCTGGCGGATGGCTGAGGAACAAGCTCTGAGCCGTCTGTAGCGAGATCTTCATGTTTCGACGAGACAGATGAGCCTTGACCAAAGTCTTTCTCAATTGTACCTGCCACTAAGGTGTCAGTTATCACGCCGCCCTTTGCTTCATCCTGGACGCCTCCTTGGGTCGCCAAAGGAGATTCTGTCTTGGTTGGGTCTGGCTCGCCCATTTTGTGACTATTCGACAACCCAAAGGCTATTGTTTATAACTAGTACTGGGGTAGTGTATGTATTTGAGAAAATTTCCGAAGCTCAATGGCCTTGGCACTTGGAGGTAAAAGGATATAGCTTTATATTTCTTGGTTCTTAATATAATCCAAGGGGGCGAATTGTTTATTGGCTGCGCAACGGCGTGGGGCTGGTGTAAGTCACCTACGGAGGTCCGGCAGTCGTACAAGCCTATCTACAGCTGTGGTAATGTCTCAATCCAATAGGACACCGCATGCCACTCTCTCTTTGATAAAGTACTCTGCCTATACCCATGTGTCCGAGCACCTGAAATGCATGTCTCTCGCCTAACCGTTTCTAGGGATTTTGGGCGCGAAGGTATCAGATTTGGTGACAACACACTGCAGCAAAGGCAGTCTGCATATGGTACACTCTAAGAGATCTGCCGGGACGTGTTAATCTTCTTGTTGCTATAGGTGGCTAGCCCATGGCAATATTGGACCCTGTATTTAGTACCCATCTCATTCTTCGTTTCCATAAAACTGTTATTGGGTACAAGGAAGCGTTTGTATGGTAGAATATCATGAGAAAAAGAAATTCCGCCACTACCGTGAACATGGTCCGAGCCGAAGGTGGGTGTGACGGACACGTCAAATCCAAGACATGCATACGAATGTCCGGGAACTTCTGGGGATATCCTGTGCTAGGCTTAACAGGCACCCAGGTTGTCAGGATCGCGCAATCCCTGAATCTTTGCCCAGGACCCGAGTCAGAGTATAGATCATGGGATGAAGAAATAAGACACAGAGTTCCACGGTTTGCTGATGTGCGCGTCTCGGCGGACGGGCGTCTGCATGCAGGGATGGCCTGCTAATCAATTCGTACAGGAACTAAGTGATGATTGGAAATGTCCGCCCGGATAGGTACCACGCTCAATCAATTGTGCCGAGATTACTCGACTCAAGATTTAGCCTGCAGCGGTTCAGCATTGATATGCCGGTAACGAGCCGAAGATGTATGCACAATGAAAGGCTCGGGTCTTTTAAGCAATATGGATTTCCGGGGATAGCTTCTGAATTCCTGGCACTGCGATTAGTTTCATGATGACCTCTTTGTAGTTGACACTCTTTCCATATGCCAGTGCCTCTTGCTTCGAAGACCAACACTGTGCTCGATTATGCCTCGTTTTTAGTAATCACGTTTGATACAAGTTCAAGTTTAGCTACTAAGGCAGAGAGAGAGTTTCTCTGAAAGCTGGATCAAGATAGCAGGGACAACTGAAATATGCCTCTGAAGGTCCGTAAGGAGAAAATTGACCCAGCGGGGGATCCAAAGGAGATGGAAATCAAAAGCACAGTATGTGCAGCCTCGAGTACTGCAAAAAGCCTCGAAGTTGATTAATATGTGCATTCGGAGCCTCAACGATATAGTCCCTTCCAGACGACCTTTGAACTCCGTGGTCGGATGAAAGCATTTTCTGCTGCTATCCAGGATACCGGGTGCCTTATTCGTGGCTAATTCTATCATCTATCATCGTTGTAAAGGTAAAGTGGGAATTGGTCGTACGTCGCTCTGTGGTGCTCATAGTGAGCGCTTACGATGGTTTTCGTTCGAGGTCTTGACGCTCCTTGGCATGTTTATGCGCAACGATGCCTGAGGTCGATGAAATTGTGGTGCCTAATTTAAGAGCCTTGCGTGTCGTCATTGGTTAACTTCACCACATACCTGCCAGTGAGGCTGGCTACCCCAGCTAGCCCAGGTGCCTTGCCTACCTCAGCTGAGGCCTCACTTTAGCCACCCCACCATAGCCTGCACTTTGGTTAGGCCATTAAACTTCGGGCTTCTTTCCTCCTTCTCGGTCGTCTGATTCATTTTCCGTCCCTGAGGACTTCTAAGCTGCTTGTTCCGAGTCGCTCCATCTAGTCGCACTTTCTCCTCTATCAATTTGGGTTGCAGCTCATGAGAGCCTTCTATCGATTCGGCATTCAAGGGAACCATGCGTCTTCTTTACTTTGAAGACGATGGCAGCCTTTCTCAGAAGGAGTTCAGAAGTCCCGTTCCCATCCCTCCTTACGCCATCCTGTCTCATACTTGGGGGGACGAGGAGGTTACCCTGCAGGACCTCTTCTACGGCCCTGCTAAGAACCTCAAGGGCTACCAGAAGATCCTCTTTTGCGGAAACCAGGCGGCAAAGGATGGGCTGGAATATTTCTGGGTAGATACCTGCTGTATCGACAAGCAAAACTCTGCTGAGCTCAACGAAGCCATCCAGAGCATGTACCGCTGGTATGGCCACGCCTCAAAATGCTACGCCTATCTCTCGGATGTATCCGTACCCATCTCAAGCGACATGGAGATGGACATAGAGATAGACCAGAGTGTCTGGATGGAAGCGTTCCAAGGAAGCCGATGGTTCACACGAGGCTGGACGCTACAAGAACTAATCGCGCCCAAGTCTGTAAACTTCTTTTCCGCAGAAGGTTATCTGCTGGGAAACAAGCATTCCTTGAAGGCCAAAATTACCGAGACCACAGGCATTCCAAAAGAGGCTCTTTTAGGCCAACCTCTTGCCACCTTTAGTCCCTCGCAGCGCTTCACTTGGGCAAAGGGTCGAAACACCACAGAAAAGGAGGACATTGCCTATTGCCTTCTTGGGATCTTCGACATCTCTATGTCCCCAAGATATGGGGAGGGCCAGGACAAAGCAGTCAGAAGATTGAAAAAACTCGTGCTGGAATCGCGTCATCAACACTTATCTGGCAGCCTCGAAGAGATAGAAGAGCATTTTGAAACCAACCCGCGGCCTCGGAGTGTTCTGGGAGGTACTCACGCTTCTAAACGCAGCCTTGATACCGATGATATTGAAGGCAGGAAACGGAGAAGAGCTTACCTTCTCGACATGGTCATGACAGAGGATGCACTGCCTCTGGAATCCGGATTCAGACGCCACGGACTGCCCCAGACCTTGGGACCTTGGCATCGAGCCCTTTTCCTCGCCCTGGACATTTTGCAAGACGACAATGCATTTTCCATATTTCAGAAAGCCCATTTCTCGTTTCTAGACGATGTCTATTGGGATGAGTGGCCGCGGTTCAAGGGTTTCACCAATCACGTGGACATGATGGTTGATATTCTGAACCATTGCAAGCATGCCACCCAGTCCACAAGGCTGCTACAAGCTTGCAAACATATCGATGCCTTCTGTTTGCGATGGAGAAATTTCTTTACCTTGGTCGATGTTGGTGTGGACATCGACCCTGAATGGTCTCGCACCCTGTTCGGTGGAATCAGGTTGCTCTTCGTGGTAGGTGTTCTTGAACATACCTGAACAACGCGATTTTGTCTAACGAAAACAGCGATGCATAGACTTTGTGAACTTGTTTGAGAAGTTTGCTTTGATGTTCGATAAGATGAGAGAGAACCTACCCAGCTACTATGATCTTGCCCTGAAGGTCCGTCAGGTCTGTCCAGAGGCAGTCAAGAGTGACTTCGGCAAGGCGCTGGCTTTTGTTTACGCTGATGTGCTTCAATTTTGCCGTGACGCGTGTGTGCTGTTCAACAAACCACCCGGCGGTAAGTGTTCTTTTCTAGACAACATAGCAATGCTAAGATTTTGACAGAGGCCGGTATGAACGTTGATCCGACCAAAACTCTGTTGTCCACCTCTTTTACAGAGCGCTTCAGTGACCTTCTCGAGAGGTTGTCTAGGCATCAGAGACTTTTCGATGTTGACCTAAGAGCAGGCAGACACCGGTCGCTAGTAAATTTCGTTAGGAATGTAACGAAGGATCTAGAAGAAAGGGAACAACTCATGCAGGACCCCCAGGTACTTCAGGGGATGGAAGAAGAAAAGAGGGCCCGTGACTGTAAGTCGTCATCCTTGCCGTGGTAACTTTCTTCTATTTGCACTGACAGTAAAAGCGAAATTTCACGAAAATATCCGGAACTTGTTTCCACCACCAGGATTCCGTGCGGACTTCGACGCAGCGAGGAAGGGAAGAAGCCCCGGCTCTTGTGCTTGGTTGCTGTCTGCACCTGTTTATATTTCATGGAAGGCTGAGCTTCTGAAAGCCCCGTCCGAATCTACGGCTCAGCCTCGTCAACCTATTCTATGGCTTGAAGGTGGGAGGTTTACACAGTGAGACTTCAAAAGACGGTAGTGATTGACCTTTTACATCAACAGGACCTCCGGGCTTTGGAAAGACAATTCTGTCCACGGCCATAGTCGAGGATCTTAGCCATGCCATGGCGACAGACCCTCGCGCCTCTGGTGGCCGACCACCGCACGGGATAGCTTACTTCTACTTCAATGCCCAGAAGCCTTCGAAACAGAGATATGGCGATTCACTTCGGGCAACAGCAATCCAGGTCATTGAAACTCTCGGGAATGACCCTCTTACGATTGACTTGTTGTCCATCACCACGGATTGTGACGATGACCGCCAGTCACTGCCATCCGAGGACGAATTGATGGAGTTGTTGCTGCTATCTATCCGCAGGTTCTCCTCCTTAGTCTTCATATTGGATGGCGTGGACGAATGCCTAGATTTTGAGAGAATATGGCCATTTCTTTCAAGAGCTTGTGAGGACGAACGAGTCAAATGCCTCGTTTTGGGGCGACCGGAAGTGAGGATTCCTGAAAAGTATGTCTCCCTCCTCGTGCGCCAGTCGCTTCAGGGAATGAACAGACAGGATATATGGAATTATCTGTATCAAGAAACACAGAATCTGCAGATGGCAGGAAAGCTACAGGCACACCTCATCCCGGATTCCGTGGCGGACACACTGACTACTCACGCACAATCTCGATTCCTATGGGCCAGTTTAATATTGGCTTATCTGCAGAGCCCAGGTCTCAGCTTGGTCCAAAGGACACAGCAGCTTGAGGATCCTAGTCGGCTAGAAACGCTGCATGGCCTCTACTCGGGATTGCTTGGACAATTTGAATCGCTACCCTCTGAAACTCGACGACTTGTGACCAAGATTTTCCAGTTTCTCGTCTTAGCCAAGGAGCTCCCGTCAATCACACAGCTGAGTATCGCGGTCTCGGATAACCCCATCCGCACTGTTGCAGCAGATCAGCTCTCGAAAGTTGCGCAAACCTTGCGAAAGTTCTGCGGTCAGCTGGTGTACATTGATCCAGACTCAATTGTCTCGTTCTCGCACTTGTCATTCCGCGTCTTTTTGCAGTCTGAAGAAACCATGCAGCTTAAGACTCCTTTTCGGGTTGATTTCAAATCTGGATCTCTCCGGATTGCCGTCGCATGTCTATCATATCTATCAACTGACGTTCCGGACGGGCCTCTCAGCGGGTCACCAGATACCGTGGCCGATAAAGCCATCGTTGCTTCGCAGCTGCCTCTCTTGGAGTATTCGGCTCGATACTGGGTAGACCATGCCGTTGGTTCTCTGAAGCTCACTACCGGTGCCCAAGACGCGCATATCTTGGATTGCTATTCTCTATTCCAACACCTGGGTCCTTTTATTTCCCAGAAAACTGCCATCTCTTCATGGATCGAAGTTTGCTGGACCTACGGCATCGAACCCTCCGTCGAGGCACTCTGGGAAGAACTTCAGGGGAGACTGGCGCCGGCTGAGAAAGGAGCCCAGGACCCAACGGCATGGCGCATACTCAAGACTCTTGACCAGATTCGCATTCTTTCCGAAGATTTGAAAAATTTAAATCGTCATTGGCGCCGCTTGCTCTCGGTGCGGCCGTATGAGATATGGAGTCCCAGTATCTCCGCATTTCTTGGGCAGTCATCTTGGGAGTATAATGATGAGTGCAAGGTTACGACCATTGCTCCCGATGAGAGTGACGAGGACTTTGATAGGACCATCTTCCAAGTGCACAAACTATCAGCTTGTCGCAATTTTTGTGCGACAGTGAAGATTCTTCGTCCCAGCAGCGCACAGGGGTAAGCACAATCCTTGTTTTGATCTGTTGCGATATTAACTCACTAATTAATCTGTCATGGTGACTTAGTAGTACCAAACCAGTCAAGCCGTGCAGTTGTGGTCTAAAAGAATGTATCTGCAGCCACGACACCAGCCCAGTCGACCTCCGAGGGGCAGTAGCAAGCTACCAAATCCTAGAGCTGAAGCCAGGCTTTCCGATCGCGAAACGATTCCTCATCGACCTGAATGCAGAGGACTTACTGGAAGTGGAAAAGGCGGCCGACGGCAACAAGTTTCGATTACCCGTTGCTTTCTCACCCAACCTCCGATGCTTCTCCATCCTCCGCACTGTATTCTGGTTAGAATATGACGGCTCTCTTCAACAGCAGAGGATCGACGTATCCATGGCCCAGCCTGTCCAGCCCGAGGTCTCCGACAGGAACGGAAAGCGGCACCAGGAATCACGTCTCAAGTCGAGTTTCTATAAGCTCAAGTTCTCACCTGGCGGCCACTTCTTGGCCATCGTGGAACGTCAAAGCGACCAAAATGAATTCTCCCGGGGACACTGGGATTTCAGGATCTGGCGGAAGAAACCACGGGATCCTTCGGCGCCCCAGGCTTCTGGCTGGCAGCAAGTTACGGAGCTTTGCAATATTTATGGCGATTTTCTGCCTGAAGGGAGTTTCGCCTTCCACCCAGAAGATCAGATGATAGCTTTCTTGGAGTACGGGTATGCTCCTTGTAACCAGACATCGATCTGGCATTTTGGCAGCTCCACTCAAGGTTTGTGTACAGTTAGTATATGATCATGCGCTGTACGGTGTTATTGACTCGAAGACAGGTATATCGACAAGAAGAATGGTATACGGAACCGGTCTTCTAAACTTGCATTTTTCTCTGCCACATGGAAACTTCTTGTTGGGATATCACTTCCACTACAAGACAGGTAGGATGGTGTCTCTCGAACGATACCGGAAGGATTCTGTCCCTGTCCCACCACCAGACCAGGAGACCGCGAACGACCCTGAGATGTCAGACATAGAGATGGACACCGACCCCGGAACTGGCCCCCCATCAGCGGCTCATGCTGGGTCGACGCAGTTGCTATTGGCCAGGGAGCATCAACACACTTTGCCATCTTCAGACACCCTCACTCTCGGCGGGTCGAATGGCGTACCGGAACTGAGCACCATCCGCACGTATGGCGATGGCGCCGTGGTGCTCAAACGGTTATCTTCACTTGTCGATGCTGAGACATGTCTGATCTACTTGCCCGATTTCAACGGTGCTAACACTTCAGTGAGCATCCTGGACGGGGGTGATGGGGGTCAAGATACTGTTCGGATGGTGTTGACTACGGATTTCGAGGATTCTTACACATGGGACAATCCACTCAATCGCCAGCCCGCGACCATTATTACGCGACCTATCCAATCCATTCAGCAATACAAGCTGCCAAATGGCCGGCACAGAATCGTAAGTCTCCTCCTCCTGCTCGCTTCTTGGGTGTCGATAAGATTCGGCCAGCTTGAGAGAGTTGCTAAAATGTTATAGTGGTACGATGCTGGGGAGCTGCCTGGCATACCGAATGATGGTGCGCGGGAGCTCCTGACACTGGAAGACAGGGGATAGCACGATGATTTCCTCTAGATTAACTCTCTTCCAATGATTCCTTCTTTCCGTGCCCAGCAAACCCGCTCGGTACATGGATCTAAAAGGGGTCGGATGCGAGTAGTCACCGCTGGCTGTGTATGTCATAGGGGGCTTATTCCGCACGGACCGTACCAATCGCAGAATTCGAAGAATGTAAATTTAGATGCCTTAGCAGGAGAGGAAAAGCCATGCTACATCGGCGCCTTGACTCGCAGCAGCTTCTCGGCGTTGCCGTAGGCAATGGCATCCAACTGTTCCTTATTTACCAGCCCACTCTCCTCAAGCTCAGCCATCCATTCGAGCCCAATGTCATTCCTCTGAAACGGGTAGTCAACGCTATATAGGATGTGATCAAGCTTGGTGTTGCTCAAGATGCATCGGAGAGGATCCAAACTCCAAACGCCGCTCGTCGTGATCCAGATATTTTCGTCGTAGACCACCCGAAAGCTCCGCTCGAACTGGCCCCACCGACGGCTCAACACATCGATTCTCTGCAGAAGGTAGGGTATGGTCTCTCCCATGTGTCCGAGGATAATCTTCAGCCTCGGCCTGCGGTCGAACAGGCCCGACGCGAACAGGCGAAGCACGTGCAGCGCTGTCTCGGCGTGCCACCCCAGCGCGCTCGAGCCCATGCTCAGCGCCGCGGCGGGACTGAAGCTTCCTGCGTAGTGGCGCGCCATCTCGTCGCTCGGCCAGTTGGGATGAAGGTAGATGGGGGCATCGAGCTCCTCCGCGGCCGCCCAGAAAGCATCATACTCGGCACCTTCGAAGAACGTCCCGTCGCAGTGGTTGTCTACCAAAGCACCGACGAAGCCAAGCTCTGTCATACACCGTCTGAGCTCTCTGGCTGCCTCCTCGGGATGCCCCATCGGTGCTACCGCGAACCCGGCGAAGCGGCTCTTGCCTACCTTGGCCGTGCCTCCCGCGCGTTCTTCCTCCGCCTTGATGGCAGCTGCGAGCTGATCGTTGGCACCGCGGCATGCGTCCGGGTCAGTTAGACCTGGTGCATGGCTGATGATCTGGAGAGATACACGACCTGCATCCATATCGCTGCGTCGGAGCGAGGAGAGGTCTTGGAGTTTGTTCAAGACACCGGGGACATGCTTGAGCTGCTCGGAGTAGCTCTGCTGCAAGGCCACGGGGACTGCAGAAGAGAAGAAGTGCTCTTCAAGAGCAATAAGTGGCGGAACCATCTTGAATATCTTTCATTACAATTCACGTTGGTTGTCACCACCATCAATGCCAAGGAGCTCAAACTGCTTCTGCCGTGCCGTGTAAGACCTGGTCCGATACGGAGTTCCGAAGGAAGTAGGGTTAGGGTTGCTGTTCACTCGGCGCACGGACCAAGAGGCTTGAGGTCGGCTTAGCGTGGATCAGGCCATAGCGGATATTTCTTCATGATTGACACGGATTGTGAAGCCGAAGCTCCAATTCGAGTCAAAAGACTTGACATCCCGCGCAACAATGACGAGCCTGATAAGAAACAACTCGCTGGCCGCGAAGTCGATAGCTTCGTCGATGCGAGCGCTTTCTCTCGCACCGGTCCAGCAGGCGCCCCTCCGACCGGCCGCCTCCCTCCCGTCACAACAGGCACGATGCCTCTCGCAGACCATCCTACCCTCCTTTTCGAACAGACAGTCGATCTCGCCGCTCGTCAATGGATCTAGCTCGCAATCAGCCGTCACCGCAGAGGCGGCGTGGAAGAGCGGCGTCGCGGTCCTCCAGAAGCAGCAGACGAGGGGCATGAAGGTGCATAGCTCGATCAAGAAGCGTTGCGAGCACTGCAAGGTGAGCATTCTCTTGTATTTTGTGGTTGAACTGGACTGGACACGTTCAATTCGTACCGAACTGGAGAGCATAGTTCCTTCAGTTGGCTGCGATGGGTTCTTCCAGTCGTCGAATGTTCGTCCCCCATATCAACTGAAGTCGGCTAACGTTGTCCCTCTCCTTAGGTCGTCCGACGAAAAGCTGGGAAGCGCCATAAGGGCTACCTGTACATCATCTGCTCAGCAAACCCGAGGCACAAGCAACGACAAGGATAGTTCATGGACATCAATGGGACCATACGCTGGGCGTTGCGACTGGGCGGCACGACGAGCAATGAGCGGGAAGAAAACCGGAGAAATCTTGCTACGACCCATAGGTGTTATATCATCAAGAGAGCGAGGGACGTTCACAAGGTTTATGTGTACAATATATTACAGGGCTGGTGTACAACAGCGAAGAGGAGGCTATGCCCTCCAAAGTCTCGGGGCTTAGAGAGGCCAGCGGGCTAGAGCCGGGACAGTAGCTTTCGGTCTCGATAACGAGCTGCCCACGTGTGACTATAGACCGCCAATATACCTCTCCATCTTTTCCCACTCTGTCTTTCCCGTCGAGAGAAGGTATCGAATATGGTTCTTTCGAGTTATCTCAGTTAGCCCAGACGGTTCGTACTCGTAGCAGGGGGAGATGGTAAATGGCTGGCAGGGATACAGACAATGTCACTGACGTCGCGATGCCTCTCAAACTCGTCTCGCGCGAACCTTGTGGTCTCGCGGCGTGTTGTCGGATCTTGGATGCGGCGAGTAGCGCGCACAATGGTTCGGTACAGCGACAGGACCCGGGATCGCTGGAGAAACTGGAAAGGCAGAAAGTCAGCCTGAGACGCGATGCTCCTGGTGCAGAAGGCGGCATTGCCTATCAACCTACATGATCCAGGCTCAATGCCTTGCCAAGGCGAGATGGAGGGGCATTGCTCGTGGCATATCGACGAACAGAGGCCAAGGCGCCCGGCGGAAAGGAACGCATCAACGCCAGCACTTCCTGTGTTCAGGGAGACATTGAGCTGCGGCCAAGATATACTGACGTATCTCGACGGCGTTCAATTCGAAGGAGGCAAACGGAACGCACTAGGGATGTTATCGGAATTGCGCAGCGGCTTCGCGATGCTCAAAAGGCCGAGATTTTGATAGAAGGAGCCGGGAGCAAGTCGGAGTTTTCGGCGTGGTCCCGCGGTACCAATTCGGCGGCAAAACGGGGCTATTTAACCTTGGTTGGCAGCTTCCCGCTGCTCAGCGGACGACGCGTGAATTCCCAAAAATAAAACGCGTCAAATTATATCAGCAATTAGCAACATATATTTCAGTCTCTTTCTTTTGAAAGTCGCTCGGACTCATCTATCTCGCGATTGCTTCACCACAGTCGTCGCATTTTGAGCCCGTGACAATGACGAAGCGCCGCAGGGCCACAGATGCTATTGAAGCTGCTAACCGAAAATTGGACGAGCAGTTCATTGCAGATTATTTACAGCCGGGGTAAGCTTATTCCCTCTTCGATGATACATAGAGGCTGTCCATGTTCCATATATGAGCTCGGTCACCTATGTCCTCTCGAAATGGCCGAGCAGAGTGACCACAGTGCTAACCGCGATTCGCTCCCCCCGCAGTGCTGAGGGCTCGCCCTGGGTCACGGCATGGTCGCATCCTAATACCGGTGCCAAGTACGGCATCAGCATGACCGAGGCCAGTTGTCTTGTGCCAGATGACTTGCGTGCTTGTATGGCCTTGGTGGAAGAGACCAGCCGGCCGGACTACGACAAATCTCAAGGCGGATGGCATCCGCGGAAGAAACTCAAAGAGATGCAGACCCCGGGGTTACGCTACGTTACTGTTAAAAACGAAGACGGCGCCTTGTGCGGCTTCACATCTCTGCTGCCTACGTACGAAGAGGGTGAGCCAGTCGTGTACTGCTACGAGGTGCATTTGAAGCCGGATCTCCAAGGGTAAGATAGCCTCCGGCCCGTTTGACTCCTCCCCGTCCTCTTCATGGTGCTCGCTCTCTTTCTTCACGTGTTTTCTTGCTGTCTGACGTGCTCTACAGGACCGGGCTAGGGAGGTTGCTGATGAGCTTCCACTCGGCGATCGCGGCGAACCTTCCCCCGATCCAGAAGGTAATGCTGACCTGCTTCTTGTCCAATGCGCGCGGCCTCGCATTCTACCGAACATTGGGCTTCGAGGTCGACCCTATATCGCCACAGCCGAGGTCACTGCGGTTTGGAAAGACCTTTGAACCCGATTATGCCATTCTGAGTAAATCCGTACCTTCGGCGGACAAGATTGCTGGGCGTCCCCTTGAGCAAGATATCTGAGCTATTGGCTGGTGGAAATGGATTGGGAAGGATGATGGTCACGAGGTTGATCTTTCGCCCGGAGAGACAGGAGAACCTTTTTAGAGATACCCAGGCGTGTCAGGTAGGGAGATAATTCATCGGCGTTGTAGATAAATTTGAGTTGCACTACTGCTTCAGCCAGTTTTCATTCGCCCACGCCACCTACAAATGAGCTTCGCAAATGAACATCGGACCAATCAGTTGGCTCTCGCCGCTTGTGGCATACAACCAATAAACTCGCTCGGTGCTTGTAACCAAAGCGTTCAATTTTACTTCACTTAAATAGCTGCATGGGAGAAATTGATGGGTATTATTTGTACTGAGACGTCTCGTAAGTGCATCGTAGCTAGAACATGTGGTTTAAGAAAAAATGGTTCAAAGAGCGTGAAACCGGCCGTTGTGGCTTGGGAAAAGGGGGCATGGCATGCTGAATGCCATCGATCGAAACCCTTGGACAGTCAATCGCGTATAAGTTATATGGCCGAGGCGCACATGTATGTGTTCGAAGCCCCATTAAGGTGTTGCTCGAATAGTATGGCTGCTGCGCCCAGAGGTAAAAGAGTGGCAGGTTTAACATAGCTTTTGCTTGGTGTTCTCTTCTTGAACCGTGATACTGACGCCTTCGCAGCTTTGTGCGTGTCAGAGAATGAAGGGGTGCTGAGAGAGAATGCCTGTGCAGACTACTGTTGGATCTGCCCTTCGTACTGTCCCTGGTACTGCCCCTGTGGAGGCCCTTGGGGAGGCACCATGCCCATGGGAGGCTGGGCTTGGTAGGCTTGCTGGTGTCCCATGGCAGAGGCGCGCCGAGCAGCCTCGCGTATCTCGACTTCTTTGTCCTGCTGGATGAGAGCGCAGCAGGGGCACCAGTACGTCGTGCAGCAGTCTTCAGTGCCGCTGCCGGGCATGTTGTACATCTGGCGAATCTCGCCTCGCTTGATCATGGCAAAGATCCAACCGCAGCCGGTGAAGTAAGTGACGCAGCACATGAGCATACAGTCGCCATTGGTCATTTCGGGTGGGGGAGGATTGGCGAGATTGGCATTCTTCATGCGCGACGAGGTCCTGCCAAGTACTGCGGAGAGATGGGCGTGTTAGCCACCGGATGTGTTGAAGAGGAGGAGAATGGGCGAGGGCAAGAACAGAGAAAACCTACGCATGCATGGCAGGAAGGTGCCCAGCAAGCAAGAACCACAAGGGCTGCAGTCACAGAGACCGTCCTGGAATCCAGGTTTCAGCCCGGCTCCAGGGCTCGGGGTGTACTGATGCTGGGGTTCTTGATAGGCCATGGTGAAAAGAACAGGTAGCGAACGATGTCTACGCCGTGGAAGATATGAACGTCGAGTGTTCCAACGACGAGGACTGACGACAAACCGGGTTGCAGCTGAGCAAAGCGAAGAGACCCAATTAGTTGGGAAGCGTTCTGTACAAGAGCCACTGCCTCGGGTTCTGGGATGCTGGAAGGGAATATATGATACTGAGGATGAGCTGGAAAGCTATCCTGCCTGAAAGCTAGACTGTCACACTAATGAAGAGGATGGGGTATAGGAGAACAAAGAGACAAGGAGAAGGAGAAAGCTATGCGCCGAGAGGAGCTTGGGAGCCCGGGGGCATGCTTTAATACAAGCCCAAGCTAAGGTAAGGGAGCTAAGAGCCAAGCATCAGCTATTCCAGCCCTATGAGCTCCTTTCGGGTTCTACCCAGTCGTGCAGACTGGTCCAGCACTAGCCGACCAGCTCGACTGCCAATCTCGGGCGTAAGCAATCCCGTCCCGTCTACGGGTCACGGTAATATACCATGGGATCAACCACTGCTTTGGAACTTGTATTAGATGAAGAAGCAGGACTTTCTACCCTACGTATCACGACAAGCCCTACGCGCAAGCACCAGCGCTGTACGATGCAATACGATAAAATAGAACAGGTTCACATCACGGAGCTTCGCACCCCTCAACCCTCAACACCCCATTGAGAAGACCTGAATCTCGCTTGCTTCTTTCATGAGCTGTGGGGTTTAGTTTCGGGTCTTGATATCTTAGTTAGCCCAGCACGCCCCAGCCCTGTAGAATAGTGGGGCGAGTCCCCTGGTCTCGACTGCCGGACGTCGTTTAAGTGGATAAAATCTGCAGCTGAGGCTGCGAGTCCAGTGCTAACAAGCCCCAATACGCTTTCCCGCCAGCAACTTTATTTCTTTGGAGCCCCACAGTCTTGGCAAATTATCTCTTTCACGATACCTTTAGCTGTAGTTTTGGCTTCGCTATCGCTATCCGTTGGGAAAGTCGCGTGAGCAGTCAATATCCTCCTTCTCCTCCTCCTCATCCTCCTCACCCTACCGGAGTGCTTCCTTTATCCTTCCCGGGGACTGGCCGAGCCGCAGTGAGGATATCATGATTTGCGTGGTTCCTGAACATGACTATCAGCAGCCAGTGTTTTCTTCGAGCTCCCCATGCCAGGCATCGTTCTCAACTGGCGGATGTGGCTGGATTTGCGGCCTGCGGCTGCTCGAACAAACAGTTAGGTCCGACAGTGTTTCACATCTTTAGCGTTTGGCTGAGAATATGGCCAATCCCATTCTGGGGCTGAGTGCTGCATGCCTGGATGGCTGTGCGCGCCTCAACAGCAAATTCGTCTCAATCTCATCCATATGTTAACAAGGCCCTTGTCGTCCTCGTAATGGATAGCGAGTGACACGACATCCACAGACAAGCCAAGTCTCAGCCGTACTTTCTTTTCCTTACATCTCCGGTATCTTGCCTGAATCCTTCTGCCCTGCCCCAGACTTGTATGGCTTTTCCTCCTCGTTCACCTGCCCTGCCCATCTGCCTCCCTGCGATGAGCTCGCAGAGCATGCTTCATCCTCGCATAGCCACATCTTCTCATCACTTTGGCAAAAGAGTTACTCACTGTACCACCTCCGCACCTCCGTGCTTAAAATTACCTATTGAGTAAATGGAGGGCCGCCCTCTTGATTTTGACCTGTCTACCTTCCGAGCCTACCTACTAACGCAGCCAAGCCAAACGAGTCGCACATCAGCCGCGACCAGCAAGCAATAAAACCATGACGGCCACTCCTTGGCACCTTTTTGAGGCGAACCATTTGTATCACTGAGTTAAATGAGGTAGGTACCTTATTCTGCCACGGCGTCACATGTAAACAAGATTTAGGGACTGTCGTCATTGCCACAATTCTAGCTGTCCATAACGCACTTCTAGAGAAAGTCTAAAATATGTCCAAGCAAGGAACATGCTCTCGGGACTGGACACTCATATACTCTCCCAAATGCCGTGGAAAGAGGGAGAGGGAAAAGGGGGACATCCCTTAGTGGCTGTTCCTCTGCAGCCATGGCTTGGCAGCCTCATACAGCTCCTTCAAGCTCTCGTCATATCCAGTGATTCTCTCAAATACCGCGATATCAGTTCTTCGCGTAAATTCCAGGAAGCTAGCGATAATAATGTCGGCGTAGCTCGGGACCTGGCCTTCGACGAAAGGTCCCGACGCATCTTCGGTCAACAAGGACTTGAGCTCCTTCAGGCCCTCTTCGGCGCCTTGCCAAGCCGCCTCGCCCGACTTTTCCGACTTGCCGAACGCGGCGAGCGACATGCCGAAAGCTGCCTTTCGGGTCTCTTCAAAGTACCCGACGCTGGCCTCGTTGAGAAGCACCTTGGGAACCTTGGGGAGGATCTCGGGAAGGAGAGGCCCGATCGTCTTGCCGACGGCGCCCTGGGCGCGGTCGGTAAAGCCGTTGTCGAGGCGGAGCGACGGCTCCGGCTGCAGCTTCTCGAGCTCGTCGGCGATGGGCCGTGAGTCCATGACGAACCGGCCGTCAGGGAGGCCCACCGCTGGAATGGTGTACGCGAATCCTTTAGGCGTATCGGCAGGCTGGATGCCGCGGGAAGACAGTACCGCCTTGATGTCGGGATATTCGATCCATTCAGTCTGATAAGGGATGGACTTGAAGTTCAGGACCGCGCGGGCTGGTAGCTATGTCAGCCTGTAACAGGTCAGCTCGCTGAGAGGAAACGAGACTCTTACTCTTCCATGGATTCAGCGACCAGCACATATTGCCGTCTTTGCTGGGAAGATCGAAGAGAGTGACTTGGCTGGCCATTTTTTTTGCTCTGAGAAATGGGAGTATAGACTTGCTAACAACGAGAGATGCGAGATCCGAGAAAGTGAAGGAGAGAAGAACACATGATACCGCTTGGGAGCCTGAGGAGCATCATTGAACGTACGGTCGTCGTCCCCCACTTAAATGGGGTTCGACGATCCTGGGCGAGAAACTGTCAACATTGAGCCTCGGCGATGCTCGTTCTGCTATGCGAGCTTGTATGCGATAGTAGTGACTACCTAGTGCAGCAAGACCCATCGATCTTTGGAATACTCTATATGACTAGTAAGTTTTAGGGCTGTCTCCTCATACTGAGGTGTTACTAATACATGATCAAGAGTGATGACCGACTTGCCGACAGTGACTAGAGTCATGCAAGGTAACCCAAGGCCGTGAGAGCTAGGGGATAAGAATCCCAGGACCCCCCTCATTGCTTGCTCGTCTTAGGAGCATCGGAGATATGCAAATCAGCAATTGCAATGATCAAACAGCCCTCTCCGCGGTTTTTATGGCTCCCGCCGTCCTCGCGTACCGTCGCGCAGCGACATATGACGGGGGTTTTTTTGTGGCTATCCAAACACAATCCATGCTGCCTTCCTAACGCCTTAACAATGCAACAAGAAGCTACCCTGAGCCACAAGAAAAGGGGGGGAAAGAGAAAAAGGGGGTGGTGCGGGATTCTCCGACCTCGTTCCCAACCGAGATGCACTTAGTGAGTCCGGCCAAACTGACGTGACGCCACAGGGAAGAGAGGGAAAAGAGAAAATAAGCACCACCAAATATTGTACAGGGAACATACACCTGAGAGGGTTCCAGCTTAAGAAAGCAGATAACACTCACGAAGAAGAAGGCAAGAAAAGAAAGCGGGCTTGTCGTTCGTCCATGCCCATCCACGCCAAGATGCTCGTCATGCCGACCAGCACCAGGATCGTGAGGATAGCTGCGCCAGCCTTGTCCCCCGGCCCCAGCGGGCCAAGAGGCTGCAGCACATCGGGATTCTGTCCGGCCGACGGGTTGCCCTTGCTCGTGCCGCCTGTCGTATTTGTCACCGGAGAGCCCACTTGCTCCATGCTTATGAGCACGCTGGACAGCGCACCAAGCACGCTCATCTCTTGTCCGGCTCCCGTGGCGTCGAACTGGCCCCTCGACCATGTGAAGCCGCACTGCCGTCCATTGCTACCGCCGGTGCAAGTTTTGACCGCCCAGGCCGTCGAATTCTTCAGCACGGGAAGGATCTGGTCACGCGTGAAAGGCGCCACCTGCGTGACGGTCGCCAGCCATCGGTGCAGGTAGCTCTTGAACGACAGTTCGTCGGTGTCGCAGTGGTTGCCGGTCGGTAGCTCGCACGGCAGCTCGACTGCGACGCCCTCGGGGAAAAACACCTCGAGGGTGCGGTTGACAAGGCCGGTGACACGTTCGCGCCAGACTTCTTGGTCGTCTCCGGTCGTCTAGTGCCTAGGTTTAGTCTCTTTTTCCTTCTTCTCGAAACGCTGCCCAATTATTCGCTCCGGAGGGGGAGGCAAAGGGAAGGTAGAGGGAAAGGGCAGTCTCACTTGGTTGTACATGAACGCAGCCCCTTGCGTGGCAGCAGCTGCATTGTAGCTAAACTGGGCCTTGTCGATGTCTGTGCAGTTGTCCTCGACGTGGGCGCCGTCGTAGACGTTG
>FTLB01843448.1_pt1 | contig 50378 bp, 37 predicted proteins | sample 1658291 | NCBI WGS metagenome assembly FTLB01 (sample SAMEA3914812, study PRJEB12502) | metagenome | biome: forest; material: soil | place: Canada | collected 2011-07-07 | depth 0.1 m
CTCCAGGCGGTGCTCCAATTTTTGCTTAGAGATTTGGTGCTCGTGAATTACAACCAAGGTTGCTATTCGCTCTGATGCCAATATTTCTAATTTTTGTCTCAAGTCGTTTTCTGAAGACTGTTGATGGCGAATGATTTCCAGCGTCGCCATCCGTTCAGACTCACAATTATCTAACCTACGTTTCAATTCATTTTCTGTCGCTTGCTGCTGATGAATCACTTCTAGTTTTTTTGCGGAATCGAGTTCTGAAATTTCTAATTTTTTCCTGGATTCCACTGCAGCAACTTGAAGTTGATGAATCATTTCAAATCTTTTTGCATAATCGGATTCCGAAATTTCTAAATTTTTCTTCAACTCCGCTTCAGCTGATTGAAGCTGACGAATCACCTCTAGTCTTTTTGCTCGATCCGATTCTGAAATTTCTAAATTCTTTCTCAATTCCGCTGCGGTAACTTGCAGCTGATGAATCATCTCTAACCTTTTTGCACTATCTGATTCCGAGTTCTCTAAATTCATTCTCAATTCATTTAAAGGAGAAACAAAATTATTCCAAAGTGAAAATGGCTCTTCACAAACGTTTTCAACGAGGGAATCCATCAGCAACCTTCTACTTGTCTTTGCCTGATCTTCTGTCGCTATGTGCAAATTCATGTTGCGCAATCTAACTACCGTCTCGCCATAACCCAGGCGCTCGAAAATATCCAATCCCAAAACATCAATTAAAGCCTGTATATCTTCGATTTCAAGTCGATTCTCCCAGCCATTCACACTAAAGGTGTTTGCTGACTTAGGTTGATTCGATGCAATAGGGTCACCAACGATAGATTTACTATATAGATCTGTAAGTGCATTATTTTCATAATAAGTCAGCATATCAGTCGAAAATTCAAGCCCCGAAAATGCACAAGCCGATCTAAGCACTTTCTCAGGATTGCCGGTCAATTCTTCATAACGTATAACTAAGATATTTTCACTTCGTGTGGTAGCAACTTTTTCAAACGTGAACAAGCCTTCACAAAAATCACGTGTGTGTGCGTTTGCCCCTTCAGACGTAAAAATATCCTTTGAAATATTCCAGGTCGATTTATGCGAAGCAAAAATGTCTAACGGGTTTCGCAATAAAACTATTTTTTTTGATTTTGGAAAAATTTCATCTATTAAACTCAATGCTGCGTAATATCTTGGCGTCTTATCTACGAACAAGGTCTTGCCTGCGCTATTAAGATATAACTGATAGGCGCCGCTCAAAAAGCTTTTTGCTTTATCAATTGCAGAGCTTCCGATGCTGTTGCCAGAGTTTTGAATAATTGAATTTAGAGAACCTCTGTTTTTTCGTTCTGGATTTAACAAGAACTCTATCGCTGCTATTTCTCCCCATTCGCGTCCATAGGGTATTTCACTAACATTCCCTAACTTAAGATACTCAGCAACCGCGAGCACAATCCAAGGCTCAGGAGGACAGCATATTTCAGGATGACTCCCCAGCATTAAACTCAACAATGTCGAGCCTGAGCGCGGCATTGATAATAGAAACGATAAATTTCCATCATTAAATTCTGTCAAAATTACACCTCATGGATCGAACTCGAATTACTACTTTCCAGATTACGATCAAAAAACAGCAGGTCACGAGTAAATTGACGTTCATTAAAAACGGCAATAATTTCATAGTCGTGCGATTCAAGTATTCCTTTAAGATCGGTCGTTCCTGAATCTTCGATGACGATGTGCTTGGGACGAAAACGGTTGAAATCCAATCCCGCCAAAACCTCAGATTCGTAACCTTCCACGTCAACAGAGAGTAAATCAATCTCAGTCACATTTCGTTCTTCCAAAATCGATGTAAGCGTTCTTGCAGGAGCAAGACAGGGCTGACTTGAAATTTGCTGCAACTGTTCCCCACGTTGAATCCAGGCTAATCTATCTTCTTCGCTCTTCCTCGCACCGTCTACGAACGACATAAGTCCAACGTTGGTCAACGCGATTTCGTGACTCGGATAATTGGGCGCTACACACGCAGCGTGAACAACTTGCGCCAGCGGGCGGTTCAACTTGCATTTTGCATAAATTGACGCAACTGGTTCAACGAGTAAACATTGCCATCCCAATCGTTCAAAATACAATGAATTCGATTGATTGATTCCATCATTAGCTCCGACATCGACCAAGACACCGCTCTGCTGTGGAATATATTGTGCAATCAAACTATCTAATGCATTGAGGCCGAAATACCTTGCTCCTTTGTACTGCGGTAAAAGCGTGGCGCTAAAATATTGCCAGGCTTCGTCCACCGCTATCAGGTTAAAAGGAGGCGACCGAAGAAAATCTCTATCTTCTTTGAAATGACCACTTCCGACACCAATGCCACAATTGTATATAACCTTCTGTGAAGTTTTCATATGAGATAAACCCAAAATAGCAGTCAACAGCGTAGAAGCGCTGTCCCAACTGAACTGCTGGCGCAGTACATTGACTACGTCGCGCCCTGGGGTTACATCAAGTTTCGAAATAATCTCTGGTGTAAGCGCAGATGCGGTCCACTTAAGATATTCATCTTCCGACATGATGAACATTGCTTTGAGTTGTGAAAGTACTGGTATAAGTTTTTGTCTTGTCGTTGCCCAGCCCCACCCCTGAAATCTGGAAAAAGTTTTACCTTCGTTCGGCGTTTCAAAGTGGTGCCCGTATACAGAATAGACAGTCGGATCATTCTCAATCTCTGTCAAATGTTCCAAAAACACGCTGACAGCATTACTTGTTGGAAAACAGTCATCTTCCAAAATGATTATCTTTTCATATTGTCGAGCCATGAAGGACAGACCATCTAGCATCAGTTTCTCAATACCTAATCTGCCATGATGAAATTGCCAAGTCGCCTCTGGATATTCAGCCTTAAGGCTCTGGCAATCCTTCACCAATACATCAAGCTCCGATGCGTGAGAGCTGCCATCGATCCAGACATGGGTGACTGCCAGCACATCTTGCCGCTTTAAACTTTCCAGCACATTGCGCAAATGTTGTTTGCGTCGATGACCAAACACGATAATTCCAAATTGATTCATGATTAACTCGCTTTGAGGGATCGAAGAGATTTTACAAAAATTGAGGTACACCATTCGTAAGTATTGAGTGGTCCCATGCTAGAAAAATCAATTCTGGCAAATCCTTGTTGCTCTAAATATTCGTAAGCTTCTTTGTATTCGTCTCGATCAGAATTATCAAAAATAATTATTCCATTCTCTGCCAACTGCCTTGATGCCAGCCATGCCGTTAAAACACGGGCCATGCCATCGACTACAATAATATTGAAATATCCCTTTGGATAATCCAGCAGTACAGATGCATAAGAATGAAATTCGCTGTCCAGTAAACCTGCCCGGTAATTTCTGGTAGGGTCGGCTGATATCTTGGGAGCCAAATTCAGTGGGCTAAATTCTTTGATAAAAATCTCGGAATGGGCAAATGAGATAGGCTCACCCATAGTTCGAACTTTTAAGGCTACGTTTGGCAACTTGAGATTAATTAACTGATCAGCCCAAGTGGGATCGTGCTCCACGCTGACCACGTCGCGCGCTCTTGTTGCCCACCAAAGAGTGGAATTCCCTGCACCAAATTCAAATACACGACTATCACTCTTAACAATTTCTGAAAGATATTTGGTTGCGCTATAGGTGAACCACGGCACTGGTCCATGTGAATCAACCGCCTGCCCTTTCCGAACGCTTTCGATCCAGCCGCTGTTAGTTAAATAGTCTTCAGTTAATCTATTTAAATATAAATTCTCGGTATTGATGGGCATATAGATTAATTTACGTATTTTGTGAAAGATTCACATTTAATTCTGAATCTGGCGCGTGCAGGTCGGTAGTTTCTTCAATCGTAAAAAATGGCTCTACCAGGCAATCAACAACGCCGTTACGGAAATTACGGTTGTAGCTAACGGACCGAACAGCAATTGCATCAGAAATTCCATGGATAAATTCATCTTCATTTTCAATTAAGCCACGCACTCCAATATCGATCAAATAGTTCCCAGAGGTGAACGTATTTACAAAATGGCTCACCACCTGACACGTAGATGGTGATGTGACGTCAAACCCGGAACCGGGCTGGTGAGTTGAACCGCCTCCAAGGATGAGTCCATTCGTAGTCTTAATGACCCACGCAATTCGGACATTCTTGAACGCACTGTGAAACTCGACATTAAATCTGAGCTCAAATTCCTGATGCATCGGTAATACATTTACCTGCTTGCCTGTTGTATTGGTTACAGAGATGGAAGTTATTTCGCCACCGCGTCTTTCAAACACCAATGGTTTAACGTCATCGCATAACTGTTGATCAAAATGAGCCTCAATAACCGGCGCCAAATTACTTACAGGTTCTACTGATTGATTCTCGATTGATGCTTCATCAACTGCGGTGACAGCATTGGAGTTCTCCAAATCAGTTAGCGCAATCACTTCTTTACGAACATTGTCAAAACTCGCTGGTCCTGCATTAGCCAGGTAGTTATAAGCACGAATGACCTGATAAGGTTTGGCGTCAAGCAGCAATTCACCATGATCGATTAAAACGGCACGACTACATAGTTGAGTAACCATGTCCGGCGAATGTGAAACGAAGAGCAGAGTTACTCCACGATCTCTCAATTCATTCAATTTCATGAAACAGCGTGCCTGGAAGCCAACATCCCCTACCGAAAGCGCTTCATCAATAACGAGTATTTCAGGGTCGACGTTGATAGCTACTGCAAATGCAAGTCGAACAACCATACCACTTGAATAGGTCTTGACCGGTCTTCCAATAAAGTCTCCGATGTCTGCAAATGCAATAATTGCGTCATAGCGAGCCTCAATTTCTTTGTGTGACAAGCCCAGAATCTGACCATTCAGGTATACATTTTCCCGTCCGGTATATTCCGGATTAAAGCCAGATCCGAGTTCTAGCAATGCAGAAATACGCCCGCTTGCCACTACGTCACCGCTAGTTGGCGTTAGGGTACTGCAAATCATTCTTAACAGAGTTGACTTACCAGATCCGTTGCGACCAACAATAGCCAGGGTTTCTCCTCGCTTAACCTGGAAACTTACATTATGTAGAGCCCAAAATTCTTTGAAAAACTGTGGTTGAATTTTGCTGATCTTAATGCCTAGAAAACGAGCTATGTGAGCACTAATCCGCCACAACGAAGGAACGACTAATTGCTTAAGCCTGTCGCGGGGAGCTGCATAAATTTCATAACGCTTACTTAGATTTTTTACGTCAATAACTATTTCATCAGAGGACATCTGCAAATCCTTTTCTGGACTTTTGAAACCACCAAAATCCGACATAGCAAACCGCGATGCCGACAACCAGGCTGATCATCCAGCTTTCCCAATTTATCGGTTTATCCCACAACACGACGTTCCTAAGCTGCTCAATCGGCAGGGTTAAAGGGTTAAAGTCAAAAAGCGCGCGATAAGTTTCTGGGAATGCAGTGGTTTTATAGAACACTGGGCTTAAAAACATCAATACTGTAGTAAGGACGGTCATTACCTGGCTAATGTCGCGAAGGTATACACCCAGCGCGGATATCGCCCACGTGAGCCCGATAGCCATTAATATCAGCGGAAGCATGATGATGGGAGCGTAAAGAACTGAAAAAGTTAATGACATTCCTGAATACACACAGAAAACTAGTAAAAGCCCCAGACTGACCGTAAAGTGCAAAAGTGCCGAACACAAAGCAACCAAAGGTAAAATCTCAAGGGGGAAAACAACTTTAGTGACGTAACTTGGGTGATCTAAAATGATGGACGGTGCTCGGTTCAAACACTCGGCAAGCAATCCATGAACCATCATACCCGAGAAGAGAACTAGCGCAAATGACACCTGACTTTCGTCACCCACACCCCAGCGCGCTTTGAACGCGACGCTAAATACTAAGGTATAAATAATCAACATCAATATAGGATTAAGCAGTGACCACGCCACACCCATAATCGATCCTTTGTATCGCCCTACAAAGTCACGTTTAATTAAATCCCACAACAGCTCTCGATGGTTAAGCAGACTACCAACCATAGCCTTGAGGGACGTCGAGTAATGTAAACTCATGCGTTGCCGATTCTTTCTGTAATTAGGATAAAACTGAGATCCTGAAGCTTCGCCAGCAACAGGAACGGTAACGTACTGAAATTCACCTGCCAGCGCTTGGGATAAAAACCTAATTCACGATAGCGAAGCAATTGAATTTCTTTCTGCCCTACGGTAGACATTTGATTCGATGTTTTTTGAAGCTGGTGTATGCGGAACATTCCCAAAAAGTGCGGCAGATGTTGAATCTCAATTTTTATTGCAATAAGTCTGAGTAAAAAATCCCAATCCATAGCAAACCGAAAAGCTTCATCCAGTTTGCCACCCGTGAGATTCCACGCTTCGCGGGTCCAATATAGCGTTTCCTGAGGTACAAAATCTATCCATTTGAGTACCCGATCTGAGTGCCTTGGCAGTACCCACCGTCCAATTTCCAAACCACCTTCATTAATTAAAATCCTGTTCCCATATACAACCTGAGTTTTAGGATTACTTACAAAATATTCTGCGATAAAACGAAGCACGCCTGGCACCATCACATCGTCCGAATTCAACCAGGCCATTATTGCACCGGTTGATTTTTCAAACCCTTTATTAACTGCGGCGGTTTGACCAGTATCTGGTTCACTGACCCACCATGACAGATACTGCTCATATTTTCTGATCACGTCCAAAGTGTTGTCTGTAGAGCCGCCATCGACAACAATTAATTCCAGATTTGGATAATGCTGATCAATGACTGACTTTATTGTTTGCTCTATAAACCTACCCTGATTAAATGAGGGAATAACTACGGAGATTTTTGGCAACGCATTATCGTCGAACTGGCCGATATTTACCAATTCTTTTATTTGAAGAGGGCGTGGCGGATGAGTCCCCAACTGACCTACGCCGGGCCGCAGAATTTTTTTTAGATTCATAAGGAAATTCTGGCTTACGCGCCAATTGAAAAATAATCTTTTATTAATATTGTCAACTTAAAGCCAATTTCAAACACGGCCATAAACATCCTCAAACCGAACAATGTCATCCTCCCCAAGATAATCGCCACATTGGACTTCAATCATGACCAAATCAAGTACGCCAGGATTTTCCAGCCTATGCTTGTGCCCTGCAGGGATGTAAGTAGATTCGTTCACGCTGACCAACATCACATGTTCACCATTGGTAACTTTAGCCATTCCGCTCACGACTATCCAATGCTCACTACGATGATGGTGCATTTGAAGAGAAAGCGCTGCACCGGGTTTAACTTCAATCCGTTTGATTTTAAACTTTGTGCTTTCCTCCAAAACTGAATAAGTTCCCCATGGACGATGAACTGTCATGTGTGTTTTATGGCTTTCGTGGCCGATGTCTTTCAGTGCAGTGTAGAGATGCTTTACGTCTTGGGCATGTGATTTATCTGCAATAAGCAATGCATCAGGTGTATCGATAACGATTAAATTATCAACGCCAACCATACCTATCATACGTTCTTTACCTTGAACGAAGCAGTTGCTGACTTCATGCAAGATGGTTTTTGCTTCTAATCTGTTTCCATTTCTATCTGATGACGTGAGTTCACCAAGCGCGTCCCAGGATCCGATATCACTCCACCCAATATCACACGAAACTATCGCCATATTCGTGGATTTCTCCATGACTGCGTAATCGACCGATTTATCAGGAACCAGTTCGAAACTGTCGCGATCCAAATCTAATTGTGAAAATCCAACAGCTTTAGATAAGCGAGATTTTTCTTTACTTAATTTGGCCGCAGAAAGGATATCGGGGCAATGATTTTGCATTTCCTTCAAAATAGTCCCGGCCATAAAGCAGAACATGCCTGAATTCCATTGAAAGTTACCTGAGTCGAGATACTCCTGGGCTTTACCTTTTGATGGCTTTTCAACAAACCGCACTACTCGCACTCCATTCGATTCAATGTAGCCATAGGCCGTTTCAGGCGCTGTGGGCTGGATACCGAATACCACTATCTTCTCTTGTAACGCAAGAGCTGTCGCTTCATTGACAGCCACGTTAAATGCATTTTGGTCAGAAATCAAATGATCTGCTGCCAAAACCAGCATGAGCGTTTCAGATCCATATTGACTGGCAACCTGTAACGCAGCTACAGCGATGGCAGCAGCAGTATTTCGACCAAATGGCTCGAGAATAAAAGAAGTTGATATCTGCTTTTGATTCACTTCACGATATTCATCTTCACTTTTAAACAATAATTCTCGATTGGTGACAGTTAGGATTTCTTTGACATTTTCCAGCGATGACGCACGCAAAAACGCTTTTTGTAAAAGACTCTGCCCATCGGAAAGTCGTATGAAAGGTTTGGGGTGCGATTCGCGTGAGACCGGCCAAAGTCTGGAGCCGACCCCGCCGCATAAAATTGTAGGAATTAACTGCATTGAAACGCCTCTTTAATGATGATCCGTAATATATCTAGCAATAGCGAAAATATAGAGTTGTGCAATTATTTCACACTCACTTCAAACACAACGACGATTGCGCAAAAGCTACTAAACTCAGCGCTATAAAATTATCGTCGGATAGTAAATTAGTGCGGAGTTTTCGTCTGAGTGTTAGCGAGCATTGCGAATCAAATGAATGCAGAATGCCCTAAATAGGGCATCAAAATTGTGGCGAATATGCTGATAGCTTTACTTAAAAACTAATATATGCATCAACAATATTTAATTAATAATTAATTTCCAATTTACTTCTATTTTTAAATAATTTTCTAGGATTGATTGAAAAAGCAAATATACCCCACTTACAAATGCTATGATCGCTATCGCTCACAAGGCAAACAAATTCTAATCAATACTTTCAATTATCTTCATCAAATTCAATGATGAATGCCTGAACCCCAAATAATGAATATTCAACAAAATAAAATACTGGCATGTTTACCGGCGCATGAATTAAAGCTATGGGAATCACAGCTAGAGCTGGTTTACTTAAATGCAGACACCGACGTCATTGACTTTAACCAGAACATGAATTTCATTTACTTCCCCATTGCAGTAATTTTTTCATTGACTACGGTAATGCAAAATGGTGGTGTCGCCGACTATGCATTGATAGGCAACGAAGGTCTCGTGGGTGTTTTAAATTTGCTTGGCGGTTATTCAAAATTTAATTCCATATCCGTTCAAACTGCGGGGGCGGCATATCGGATCAACATTGATTTTGTAATTAATGAATTTAACAAATCAAGTTCGTTTAATCGACTTGTATTGCGTTATGTTCATTCGCTGATCATACACGCAGCGCAAACCAGTGCATGCAATAGGCACCACACGATAATGCAGCAGCTTTGCCGAGCCCTACTATTAAATCATGATCGACACATCGACGATAAATTACAACTGACTCAGGAACAGCTTTCGAAAATATTGGGAGTCAGGCGAGAGGGTGTGGGTGATGCTGCAATCAAACTGCAGTCTGAAGGAATTATTCGATACTCACGAGGCATAATTTCAATTTTGGACAGAAAAAGATTGGAAGCTTGTTCATGCGAATGCTATCAAATAGTGAAAAATGAATATGCGCGACTTATGGCCAGCGAGCTCTGAATTACCTAGACTTAATCGTAGCCCAACCTACAAAAACGACTCCGACGTCAGCGAAACACATAAATTTTCCACAATGAAATGGAAATGTCAGTATAAATTTAACGAGAGAAATTTTTCGCCGCACAACGCAATTAATTTCGCAAGTCAATTAAAAAATACAATCAGCAAGTCGCATTCAAAAAGTAATTAGTGACAATAAGCATCAGCTTATTTTTGTTACATTGATCGTCCGATTTTATATTTCATTACTTTATTTTTCTGGACTTTCACAAATCGGACAGGCGCTGTGTGCAACGCATCGACCATTAACAAGATCCGTTTACATCAGTGCGCGGGTTACAAAAAATTTTAACGCAGCTCGACATAACTGCTCAGGGAGAAAGCCATGAACCATCACGGATCGGTGCGCCGGATCTATCACCGTGCATTTCGACAGATCAGCCTGCTGCTTGGCCTGGCTGTTGCCTTACTCTTCGCCGCCTGTTCGGGCGGCACTTATCATGATCCGGAAACTAGCGGCAGTTCTGCCAACCTCGTCGGCAGTGTTTATCAGGGCGTCAATCCTACCGACATCGTTCAGCAATACGTCACTGAGTTTCATCCGCTATGGTATTCGTATCATCAGTTCCAGCTTGCGGCGCCCAATCGTTTGCAGGGTCCGAACAAGGTAACGTCGATTTATCACTTCGTGGTCGCGATCAATAATGATACGGTCTATGCGGCCGGCATGCTCGACCTGTCCGCGCAACCGGTGATACTGACTCAGCCGCAAACTTCTGTCACCTATTCGATACTGCTGCTGGACCCGTATGGCAACAAGGTGAGTTCAACGCTGCTGCCGCAAGCGGGTGTTTACGGTTTTGTCGGCCCGAACAATACGACGGCTCTGCCTGCCGGGATCACACCGGTCAATCTGCCCTACAACTCGGTCATCATCATATTTCGGGCCGACAAATTCACTGGCGGACAGGATATGACTGCTCTGGCCGAGCAGCTCCGCACCTCAACCAGCATGGAGACGCTGTCCGACTATCAGAACGATCCGAGCGGCGGGGCTACGCTGGTTTTGCCGGAGATACTCTACAGCGTGCCGTATAAGACTATCGTTGATCAGTTGATGACCAATGCGCCGATGCTGTATCTCGCACAATTGCAGACATCGGTGAAGTCGTCGAATACACCGCCGCTCACGCCGGAACAGCAATCACTATCGGATGCGTTCGATCAGGTATACGCAAACGGAAATCTGACCAGAGATCAGGCTACGGCAATGGGCGCTTCGGTCACTGCTGCGTATAACCAGATGGTCAGCAATTACCTGACGAATACCGGGCCGACCAACTGGATCACCTTCCCCGACATTGCCAACTGGGGCACGAACGTACTTAACCGGGCTTCGATCACCGAATATATTCAGTACGCCAACGATGCCACGGCAGCCAGGTATTACCATGCTTTTTCAGACGGCACCGGCGCGGCGCTGGATGGCAGCAGGGGGAATGGTTACGTTCTGACTTTCCCGGCCGGACAGCAGCCGCAAGCCAGTCGCTTCTGGTCGCTGACAGGCTATACACCGGAAGCTATAGAACTGATACCGAATCTCGCGCAAACCTATCTGGTTGCCAGCTACACGCCCGGACTGCAAACCAATCCGGATGGCTCGGTATCGATTTATATGGCGGTAACCAACCCACCCGGCGTACCTGTTGCCAACTGGCTACCGATACCGCGCGGACCATTTAATGTGATGTTGCGTGTGTATGGCCCGGCAGGCAGTGTGGCGGCCGGCACCTACGTTCCGCCGGGGATTACAACGCTATAAGATTAGCGGCTGTGCGAGGTCATGCCTGACATGGGCGAAGACGAGGTGACACCCGGTGCTTCGCCCAGCAGCAGTTTTTCAGGATCGGATTTGCCGGCGGCCAAGGTATTCGGATTGACGAACAGCTCATCATCTTCGGTGTTCAGCATTTGCATGCTCTCTGAATTGCGGCGCATCGCTACGCCGACTGCCAGTATGTCTATCATCAGCAAATGCAAAATGCGGCTGATCATCGGCAAATGCGTGGAAATATCTTCAACGTGATCGACGATCAGCGTCACATCGGCCTTGCGCGACAACGGTGAATGACTGGAGGTGATTGCGATAATCGCGGCGCCGCGTGCGCGGGCCTTTTCTGCGACTTCCAGCAGTTCCTGAATTTTTCCGCTGCTGCTGACGATTACAATCACATCACCCTGCTTCAATACGCCGGCTGCCAATATCTGCAGTTTGGGATCGATGTAGGCGCCGCTCGAAATACCCAGCCGCAAAAATTTATATTGCGCGTCCTGCGCAATTACGCCGTAATGGCCCACCGCAAAAAACTCTACCCGGTTCGCCTGATTCAGCAGATCAATCGCCTTATCAACCATTTCACGATTGATCTGATTGCGCACCTGCAAAATCGCGCTGGCGGTATTGCCCAGCACTTTGGCGCCCAACTCCAGCATGGAGTCTTCTCTGGTCACCTGCGTATGCGTCAGCGGAATGGTGCTGGTCAAACCGGAAGCCAGCCGCAATTTGAAATCGGATAAACCTTCGCAACCCAGCGAGCGGCAAAAGCGGATGACGGTGGGCTGGCTCACCTGCGCTGCTTTGGCGATTTCTGTAATCGGATCGTTGAGCGCGGTGCGCGGATGCGCCAGGATATATTCCGCCACTTTGAGTTCTGCCGGCGACAATTCAGCACGAACCCGTCTGATCTGCCCCAGTATGGCTGAGCCGGGCTTGGACTGTATGGTGCGCAATTGCGCTTCAAGAATTTCGGAAATGCCGATAAACGTGGCATTGTCAGCGGTAATCACAAAGGTTGGAATCACCGACAGGTAGCTGCTGAAGCGGCCCTTTTCTTCGAAGCGGGCGCGAAACGGTGAGGTCTCAAAATAGCTGCCCAGTCTTGGCACTATTCCGCCGCCTATGTAGATCCCGCCCAAGGCGCCCAGCGTCACCGCCAGATTGGCCGCAGCTGTGCCCAGCAGGGCGCAAAATAAATCCAGCGTTTCGACGCACACGGTATCGGTCTTGTTGATAGCCTGCTCGGTGATTTCTGCTGCGGTCAGATTTTTGCCCGGCACATTCATATAGTCGGCCAGTGCGCGATACATCAGTTCCATCCCGGGACCCGACAGCAGACGTTCAAACGAGACATGCGCGAATGATTTCCACGCGTAGCGCAGCACGGCGATTTCGCGCTCATCACGCGGAGAAAAACTGCTGTGACCGCCTTCCGAACCCAGCGACACCCAACCGTCGCCGGCGGGAATCAGGCCGGACACGCCCAGACCGCTGCCTGGCCCCAACACGCCGATCACGCTTTGCTGGGTGCGGTCTATCGCTTCGCCGCCACCGATTTTTCGCGTATCGTCTTTACCCAGTCTCGGTACCGACATCGCCAGCGCCGTAAAATCATTGACGATCACCAGCGTTTCAAAGCCGAGCTGAACGCGCATGCTTTCTATGGAAAACTGCCAGTGGTAGTTGGTCATGATGACCTTGTCGCCCACCACCGGATTCGCCACCGCGATAGCCGCATGCACGATCTGGATTGGTTTGATCAGGTTCAGGTAGTTGGTGATGGCCGAGTAAAAATCCGGATAGTCGGCGCAACGCAGCGAGGTGATCTGCACAAACTCGCCGCGTGCGGTTTCCAGTGCAAAACGGGCGTAGGTTGTGCCGATATCGGCGATGAGTCTGGGATTGTCGAAAGGGATCATAGATTGACTGTGGTCGGTTTATCTAACAACGTTAATTTGTAGGCTGTATTAGGTTGGGCTGCGCTCGTAGGTTGGGCTGTGCCGTAGGTTGGGCTACGCTTCACCAGCCCAACACTCCACGCCAAACGCACCGCTACCGTCTATTCAGAGAACGTTGGGCTGATAAAGCGCAGCCCAACCTACGAAATTCAGCTACCTGCAAAATTCAGCCGCCAACGTTGGGCTGGTGAAGCGCAGCCCAACCTACGAAATTCAGCTACCTACGAAATTCAGCTGCCAGCGAAATTCATCTGCCTACGAATTAGGGTTCCACGAATACTACCGCGCTTCTGGCTGGCACGGTGAATTCCCCACGAACAGAATCATAAATTGCTACCCTCGCTATCCGTTTGTCCGCCGCATTCGCGCTCAACTGTACCGGATGCAAAACATACGCCTTATTTTTTTCCGTATCAAGCGCTATTGCCTGCGCCGTACCCGCCACATTAATCAAATACAGTACCGACCGATAATTCGCGCCGGGATACAACTTACCCTGCGCCACCCCATCCAGATGCGCCACAATCAGCGCGCCATTCTGCGCCGGTCCCACATTCAGAAACCGCAGCCGCTGTTTGATATCCGCCGCATTCGCCATCCGGAACAAACTCGAACTCGCCCTGATTCTTAACAAATCCAGAAACATATCGCGTGCCAGAACAATCTCGGCATGCGTCGGTTTGATTAATGCATTCTCCAGCAGCGGGCGCATCAAATCATAATCTTTGCCGTTATCCTTTTCCGGCGGCAGGCCGGTTGCAAAATAATTATCCTGATAGCTCCAGTCCAGCCGGTTAAACCAGTCGCCGGAATTGAAGCTGTTGCTGTCCATCGATTTGGAACGCAGTATATCAAGACCGGCATGAAAATACGGCACGCCCTGACTAAATGCCACAATCGCCGCGCCCAACATCTGCACCCGGACCCGATCTACGCGACTGGTGTCGACCGGCAGCTTATAGGCGTTAACATCAAACAGCGTCTGGTTGTCGTGATTTTCAACATAGTTCACTACCTCGGCGGGTGCACTCACATAGCCAGCCGGCTGGCCACCGTAGTTGATTTCAGCCAGAAGTTTTTGCGTGCCGTCAAAAGTCAGCAAGGGGTAGTCGCGCAATGAACCTGCCAGGCCCACCCGCACCATATCGGCGGTTGCGCCATTCGCGGCGCCGTTGATATAGCCTTGGTGATTGATCAGATCGGCGCCGGAATCCGACTCGCTGCCGCCGCGCACCGCATCGCGCAAACGGTCGTTAAATGTACCTATCCCCGATCCATTAAGCGACAACTGCGACGCCTGCACAAACCGGGCTCCGTTTGCCACTTCGCCAAAATTCCAACCTTCGCCTATCAGTTGGATGGTGCGTCCGGTTTTGCGTTTTAATTCTTGCTGTAATTCCTGCATCACGGCACGCGGTTGATGGCCCATCAGATCGAAGCGGAACGAATCGATTTTATAGTTCTGCGCCCAGGACAAAACCGAATCGACCATCAGCTTGCCCGTCATCAGATTTTCGGTAGCGGTGTTGTCGCAACAGGTTGACTGTTCGACTTCACCTTTTCCGTTAAGGCGGTAGTAGTAACCGGGGACGATACGGTCCAGCACCGATTTTTCTTGCTGCCCGGCGGCGAAGCTATGGTTATACACCACGTCCATTCCCACCCTCAAACCAATATTGTGCAGCGACTGGATCATCTGCCGGAACTCCAGCATGCGTGTTGCGCCCTGCGCGGCGTCGCTGGCATAACTGCCTTCCGGCGCGCTGTAATGATAGGGGTCGTAGCCCCAGTTAAAGCAGTCCGTATCGGCCACTGCCATAACGGCTTCCTGCGGCGCGAGACTGCTACCGGTTTGTGGCGTCTGTATCACGGGAGTGACGCAACCGGATTCCGGAACGCTGGCAAAATCAAATACCGGCAGTAAATGCACATCCGTCATCCCTGCCTGGGCCAACGCTGCCAGATGTTTCATCCCGTTCGATCCGCTCTCGGTAAAAGCCAGATATTTGCCGCGATGCGCAGCGGTGACCGTCTGATCATTCGCTGAAAAATCGCGCACATGCAATTCATAGATCGCCATATCGGTTTGATTTTTTACCCGCTGCAGCACGTTGGCATAAGCAGGCGCGGTCTTGTTCCAGCCGGGAGGCACGATGGCCGGATCGTCAAAACGGGTGATATAGCTGCGTGTGGAATCCAGCGTCAGGCTGATCGAATACGGATCGGTAACCCGATTGCGTACCAGTCCGACGCCGGGCACGAACACATCCACCAGATACAGGTAGTAGCTGCCGGTTAAATTGAGAGGGAGTTTGGCGGACCAGATGCCGGTATGTTCGTTCCATTGCAGCCCGGCCAGCCTGGCCGCATCCCCTGTGCCATTTTTATAAACACAGACCGACACGGCTTGCGCAGTGGGTGCCCACAGTTTGAACTGAGTGGTGCCCTGAGTGGATGCGCCAGAAACAGTGACGCCGAAATCATCGGTATTTTTTGCATCGGCATATAAATCGTCCAGTGCACCGGCAGTACGCAAGCGCGAGGCACTCAGTACGACGCCTTGTGCATTTTCCTGAACCAGTATCAGTTGCTGCTTTTGCAGTTCGGGAAGCCGGCTTAAATCCGCGGGGTTCACTTCGACTATGACACCGTCATGCAGGTACTTAAAACGTTGCTGGCTCTGTGCCGGCACGTTGCCGTTAAATACCGGGAGCGGCAGACTGCCATCCGCTCCGCTGACCGGCGATCCCGGGACTGCGGCAATATTTCCGCCGGCAGAATAGTAAAGTCGAAAATTATCCGTTGCGGCGCGTGTTGGCCACTTGATCAGGCTGCGATTCAGCCACGTGGCACGCACATCTTTGACGACAGCTGCGTTGACCGGGACAGCTTGCAGTACCGATAGAAATTCGGATGAATTGCAATCGGTCAGCGCCGGCGGCACTATCGATTGCACGCTCGTTTGCGCTGCCAGACCCAGGCTGGAATAAAAAACGGCAGCCAGACCGATCAATATTTTTTTCATACTAACGTTGCAAACCGAACCAGGCACCATACGCCGGTAAGCTGATTTTCCCGTCGGCAGCCTGCCCGTGCAAACCGTGACCATCGATTGCATCGAACGACGCACTGGCAGGTAAATCAATCGTCATCGGTTGCGAGCCGAGATTTAACAGCACCATCACACTGGCCATACCCGGCAAATCGCGGCGTAATGCCAGCACAGGTTCGGGTGTGTTGTAGAAAGAGATATCACCGCGTCCAAGCTGCGGCAGGGTTTTGCGCCAGTGTATAAAATGGCGCGCGAAATTCAGCGGCGAAGCTACGCCGTCCGATTGCTGCGCGACAGAAGCTGCCACATGTTCCGGCGGCACCGGCAGCCACGGTTGCGCCGTGCTGAAGCCCGCGTTTTGTTTTGTTGCATCCCATGGCATCGGCGTGCGGCAACCGTCGCGTCCTTTTACCTCAGGCCAAAAGGTCAGCCCCACCGGATCCTGCAAAGCTTCGTACGGCACATCCGCTTCGGTCAGCGCCAGTTCATCGCCCTGATACAAACACGGCGTGCCTTTGAGTACCAGTTGCATCGCCAGTAACACGTTGGCGAATTCCGGCGTGGTCGCTTCATCACCCCAGCGCGTCATGACCCGCACCACATCGTGGTTACCTATCGACCATGAGGCCCAGCCCGGCAGCGCCGATGCGGTGGATTTATCCTGAAATTCCGTTACCTGGTTGCGTATATAGGCGGCAGATTTTTCTTTCGCCAGCAGATTAAAACTGTAAGCCATCTGCAGTTTGTCGCCGTCGGCGGTATAGGCCGCCATCGTACCTATCGCATCGTCGGAGCCGATTTCGCCGATCGCAATCGCGTTGTATTCATTCAGCAGGCTGCGTACTTTCTTGAAAAAGTCCAGATTCTCAGGACGCGTGTTGTCGTAAATATGCGCCTGCAGGCCGTAAGGGTTGGAGGCTGCAACACTGGTGGTGTTTTGAATTTTTGCCGGCGGATTGGAACGCAGCTGCGCATCGTGAAAATGAAAAATACAGGCATCGACGCGGAAGCCGTCCACACCGCGCTCCAGCCAAAAACGCATATTGTCCAGATGCGCCTGCTGCACTTTGGGTTGATGAAAATTCAGATCGGGCTGGCTGGTTAAAAAATTGTGCAGATAATATTGACGGCGCGTGCTGTCCCATTGCCAGGCCGAGCCACCGAATATCGACAGCCAGTTATTCGGTGGCGTACCGTCCGCCTGCGGATCGCTCCAGACATACCAGTCCGCTTTGGGGTTGTCGCGGCTTTTACGGCTTTCTACAAACCAGGGATGGTGATCCGAACTGTGCGACAACACCTGGTCGATCATGATCTTCAGGCCGAGCTGATGTGCGCGCTGCACCAGGGTATCGAAATCGGCCAGCGTGCCGAACAGCGGGTCCACGTTGCAGTAATCGGAAACGTCGTAGCCGAAATCGCGCATGGGTGAGGTGAAGAACGGCGAGATCCAGACTATGTCGACGCCCAGGCCGGCGATGTAGTCCAGCTTCGACGTAATGCCCGGCAGATCGCCAATACCGTCGCCGTTTGAGTCGCAAAAGCTGCGTGGGTAAACTTGGTAGATGACCGCTGAACGCCACCAGTCGCTGGCGTTGCTCACTGTGTTGTTATCTGTATTGCTATCAGTGTTACTTAAATCTGGCATGGCTACTCACAAAAAAATTGATGGAGCTAACAAATAAAGTGGGGGCGCTACCCAAGCTGACTAACCGTTTCCCCCGGCAGCAATATCGGCTGCCACAATTCCTGCAACTCTTCCGGCGGCTTACCGTTAAGCAGCGACAGCAGCATCTCAACCATCTGAATACCGGCCTTGTCCGGATTCGGTTGCTCTATCGTCGTCACGTTAAATCCCGCCAGCGAATCTTCCATACGCCCCCACACGATGACGGACATATCCTCACCAATCTTCACATTCGCATCCAGCAACGCGCGTATCGCGCCAACACCGGACATATGGTTATCGATGATCACCGCAGTCGGTCTGCTTGGCGACATCAGCAACTGCTGCATCGCGGAATAGCCGCTGCGCCTGTCGTTGGCACCGTCAATCAAATGCGCGGGATCGGCCGTGATACCGGCGGATTGCAGGCAGAGTTTAAAACTGTCGTACCGCTGGCGCGCGAAGTTCATATCCAGCGGCGCACTGATCAGTCCGATCCGGGTATGTCCATGCGTCAGCAGGAATTGCACCGCCAGTCGCTGCCCGGCTTCATTGTCATAATCAAACCAGGCATGCGGTTCATTGACGCGAGTCCGGCCGTGCGCAACAAACGGCAACCCCTGCTTGGCCAGATACGCAACGCGTTCGTCATACAGCCGGGTACGCGCCACAATCAAACCATCCACCCTGCGTTCCTGCACCATATGCTGATACGAGCGCAGTTCGTTTTCCTGCGACACCGGGGCGATAATCAAATCCATCTGCCGCGCTTCCAGCGCCTGCGCCATGCCGCCGATAATTTGCATAAACATCGGATCGGCCAGATCGTTCGGCAAGGGGTGAATAATGCCGAACACGTTGGTTCTTCCCGACGCCAGACTGCGTGCAACCGGATTCGGACGGTAACCTGCCAGCTGTGCCGCTGCCATCACACGTTCACGGGTACGGGCACTGACTTCCGGATAGCCGTTCAGCGCCCGGCTGACCGTGGTTTCCGAGATGCCGAGGTTTTTTGCAAGAATTTTTAAGTTAATAGACACGATAACGATCCTCTAAAATTCTCAGTTGCTAACTACCGGCCAAATCGATCATCAATTTGGCGGCGGCTGTTTTGTTTAAAGGAATGGAGATGGCCAGCGTATTGTTCTTGCCATCCCAGATAGTATGGACAGGATGCGATTGCGCACCGATCTGCAGCACAGCCTGTCTTGGTTTTTCCCTGATGTTATGAATGATTAAAGAAATTTTTCTGTCGACTGCACGGTAATGCACGCCGTCTGTTTCAGTCAGCGCGATGCTTAATTTATTTGATTCAAGCTGGCTGCTAAATTTCAACAATGCGTACGCATCCTTTTCAAACGCATAAGGTGTCTTGCCGTCGTCATCGTAGAGTTGTCCGCTACTACCGGCCACCGCCGCATCGAAGTAGTAATGCAGATTAATCGCCCTGGCCGTATAGTGCCCGGTGTTTTGTATGATGGCGCTCATCGGAATAAAAGCGCCGGCCCTGACAAAAACGGGAATATGATCCGCCTCTACCGCGACCGTTAGCGTAGTCCCGGCCAGATATTTTTGTCCCGTGTAAAAATCGAACCAGTCCGAGCTCGCCGGAAAATAGACCGATGTTTGTGCCACACCTGCCTGCAAGACCGGCTTGATCAGAAAATCATGTCCCCACAAATAACTGTCCGCGTCGCCATACAGCGCACTATTTTGCGGCTCTTCAAAAAACAGTGGGCGCATCAATGGCAATCCCAGCCGGCTGTTGTCAAATGCCAGCGTGTAGTTATAAGGTAGCAATTCATAACGCAGTTCTATCGCGGCTTTTGCCAGCAATCTGGTTTTGCTATCGCGCAGCACCGGTTCCGACGCAACCTCCTCCTGCGCATGCGGACGGAAGACAGGTTGAAACACGCCGTACTGCAGCCAGCGCACATATAACTCATCATCCAAGTTGGGACCGGCAAAGCCGCCCAGATCGGAATGCATATACGCCAGGCCCTGCATACCCATTTGCAGCGCAATTTCCGGTTGCGACTGCAGGCCGCCCCAGCTGCGATTGACGTCGCCCGACCACGGTATCATGCCGAAACGCTGCGAGCCCGCATACCCGGCGCGCATTAAAATAAATGGCCGTTGTTCCGGAAAATCCTTCTGATAACCGTCTGCGATCAACCCGGCCCAGTTGTGGCCGTAAATATTGTGGACTTCATCTGCCGTACCGGTGGCATGTCTGACCCAATCCGGATGCACTTCGGGTTCGCCCAAATCGCCCCACCAGCCTGCCACACCCATTGCGGTGTAACGGCGGTAGATATCCCAGAACCACTGTTTCGCTTCCGGTTTAAAAATGTCGATCAGTCCGGTATGGCCGAAATAAAAATCATACATGGCAGGTTTGCCCGCTACGTCACGCGCGTCGGTTGCCAGTATATTTTTCTGTACCGCCTCATCCCATCTGCTTGAGGTGTTGACGATAAACGGTTCGGTGATCAATATGGTTTTGATCCCCTGTTTGGAAAAATCAGCGATCATCTTTTTCGGATCAGGGAAGTTATCGTGATCAAATTCCAGATTGCCCAGGATGCCTTTGATCTCTTTGCCGAACCAGTACAAATCGAAAATAATCGCGTCCAGCGGAATTTTGTCAGCGGCAAACTGCTGCACTATCTGCTTCGCTTCGGTTTCGGAATGGTAGCCGAAGCGGCTGGCGAAATTGCCGAAAGCCCAGCGTGGCGGCATCGGCTGCTTGCCGGTCAGGCTGGTGTAGTTGTCGACCAGCTGGTCCCAGCTGTCACCGGCGATAACCTGATACGTTTTGCGACCGCTGATCGTTTCGTAAGTCAGCGTGTTGTCGTGCGCACTGTCCAGATCCAGATAACCTATCGGCGCATTATCAAAAAGTATGCCGTACATCTTTGAGGAAAAAACCAGCGGGATCGAAAAATTCATCTGCTGCGAATGCGTTTCATAGCCGTAGTCTGCCTTGTTATACAGTGGCAATCGGTTGCCGCGCCGGTTCATGCCCAATGCTCTGGCACCGGCGCCGTATAAAGCCTCGCTGCCGTCCAGATTAAAGTCGATTGTTTCGCCGCGCGTGTCTTTGACGTAGCCGTTTTTTTCTGAAACTAGCGGCCTGCCATGATAAGAGTACGAGATCATGAACGGCGATTTGGTGACGGTGACGACGATGCCGGCCGTGGCAAATTCCAGCGTGTCGGCAGTATTGTTGAGCCTGACGTCGATTGAGCGCGGGATCAAAACAACGGCATCGGAATGCGGATTAAATTCCTCGCCTTTGGGGATAAACGAGGTTTCGACTATGCTGGCGGAATACGGTTTGATGAGATATTTACCATCGTTGGTGCGTAGTTCGAACACACCATGGTCAACGGAAAAACTTTCCAGCTCCCGATGCGTTTTTTGCACGACAGCTTGCGCAAACGCGATTGGCGTGACGAAAATTAACAGAATCGCTTTTAATAAAATTTGAGAACGCATGCAAATCGCTTTATTTCAAAAAATCATCGGGAACGACGGGGATTACCAAACAGCCGATTTCATCACTTATTCATTTCCAGAATCAACACAGAACGCGCCGGCACGGTCACCGACTTGCTGACGTCCACGGCAGCGCCGCTCAACACATCGCTAGCATGTTCAGTTGCGCCCAGCACCTGGTGAAAGCGTGCCGTCTCCAGCACGGTGTCGGTTTTATTTTTATTCAACACCACCATCACGATTTTGTGATCGTCGTATCTGAAATAGGTATACGTTCCGTTATCCGGCATAAAATGCATCAGCTTGCCATGATGGATAACCGGCACGCCTTTTCTCCAGTTCAGCAATTTCTTGACGAACTTTTGCATATCGGCCTGCCCGGCAGTCAGCCCGACACCGGTAAACGCATTCACCTTGTCGCCCGCCCAACCGCCCGGGAAATCACGTCTGGCCGCGCCGTCGTTTCTGTCTTTGTCGCTGGTCATCAACACTTCGGTACCGTAGTAAATCTGCGGAATACGCGGCATGGTCAGCACGTAGGCGAGCGCCATCCTGACCAGACCGGCGTCGTTGTTCAACACTGTGTACAAACGGCTCTCATCATGATTACCTTCAAACAGCACCAGGTTGCCCGGGTCAGGATATAAACTGTCGTTGGTCAGTGCAGCATACAGATCGGAAAAACCGGAACCCATGGATTCTTTTTCAAGCAGCGCATTGCGCAATTTGCCGTTCAGCGGAAAATCCATCAGCGCAGGCAAATACGACACATAGCCGTCGGCATGCACTTTACCGCGCTGCCAGTACGAGACGATGACGGGATTGTCACTCCACTCTTCGCCGACGATATTCAGTTTCGGATATTCTTCGGTTAAACGGCGCGACCACTTCGATAAAAATTGCGTATCCGAATAGCCGTAAGTGTCGACGCGGATACCGGACAGTCCGGCATACTCCACCCACCAGATCGCATTTTGGATTTGATAGGTTTGCACTAAGGGGTTTTTCTGATTCATGTCCGGCATGGTGTCGGTGAACCAGCCTGAAGTGAAATTTTCTTTATCGACATCGGATGAATACGGATCGCTGACCACGCTGTGCGCATGTTTGGTCGGCACAAACTTGCCGTCATAACTGATCCAGTCTTTCATCGGCATATCGCGCATCCACCAGTGTTCTGAACCGATATGGTTCAGCACGATATCCTGAATCACGCCGATTCCCTTTTGTCTGGCCATTGCCACCATCTGTTTGAAATCTTCGTTCGTGCCAAACCGCGCATCGATTTTGTAAGTGTCGGTGGCGGCATAACCGTGGTACGAATAACTCTTCTGATTATTTTCAGTCAGCGGTGTCGGCCAGATCATCGTGTAACCCATCGCAGCGATGTAATCCAGATGATCTTCTATACCCTTGATATCGCCGCCGTGTCGCCCTGCCCCATCGTCGCTGCGATTTAATTTATCTGCAAAACCGGGCACGTTGTCATTACCCGGGTCGCCATTGGCAAAGCGATCCGGCATCAGATTTAAAATCACATCGGCTGAAGTAAAGCTTGCGCGATTCGCCGAATTTTTTTCTCTGGCCAATAATTCGTAGGGATAGGAAATCGTTGCGCCGCCGTGCTCATTGTGCTTAAACAGCAGATTAAATTTTCCGGCTGTGGCTGTCGGACTGATCGTCAAATCAATAAATAAATAATTGCGATTTTCTACGCGGGTCACGGTATCGATATGCACGCCGGGATAATTCAGTTCAGGCGTGGTGTCGGCGATGTTGGTTCCATGCACCATCAACTCCAGCTTGTCGCTCTTCATCCCCACCCACCAGCAGGACGGTTCTATACGTTCGATCTGATTGAGTTCCTTATTTTTCTCATTATTTTCTGCGGCAAACAGGGAAGATGTACAAAGCAGACTACCGATAATCAGGCTGGCGACGACAGCTATTTTTTTTAATCGATTATTCATCTTATTTTTCATTCCTGTCGTCTACGTTCAACACCAAAAGAGCGGCAAGTATCATGGAACATCCACCGAAAGCCAATGTGTACACCGCTTCGCCATGAAACAGATTTTTGGTAAAAAATCCTAAAATGCTGGCAGCGAGAATTTGCGGAATGACGATGAAAAAATTAAAGGCGCCCATATAAAAACCCATTTTATCGGCCGGCAGCGAGCAGGCCAGTATGGCGTACGGCATCGATAAAATACTGGACCAGGCCGCGCCTATGCCTATCATCGGCAGAATCAGCATGGCAGGCGTTTGAATAAAATAAATCGAGATCAGACTTAAGCCGCCTATGGTCAGGCAGATCATATGAGTGATTTTGCGATTGGTTTTTTTGGCTAGCCAAGGCAGTAAAAAAGCACACAGCGCAGCGAAGCCGTTGTAGAACGCAAAGCAGATGCCGACCCAGTTTGCACCGTCGTTATACGCCGCTGATGCGGTGTCGGTCGCATGATAAATATGCTTGGTTACGGCCGAGGTGGTGTAGATCCACATCGCGAATAAGGCAAACCAGGTAAAGAACTGCACGAAGGCCAGTTGCACCATGGCCTTGGGCATATCGGCAAAGTCGTCGATGATGGTTTTAATGGCGTACTGTTTTTGCGGGCTTTTTTGCGCGATGCCGTGTGCTGCAGTCAATGCGTTTGCGTTCACAGTCGATTCGTATTTGTGCAACTCGAATTGTTTTAACTCAGTTGGCGAATATTCTTTCGATTTGCATACCGTCCACAGCACTGCGGCAAAGAATGCAAACGCGCCCAGATAAAATGAGTAAATCACCGAATCAGGCAAGTGTCCCTGGGGCGCGACGTTACTGACCTGGAACCAGTTACTCAACATATACGGCAGTGCCGAGGCAACCACTGCACCTATGCCGATAAAAAAACTTTGAAATGCAAACCCCTGCGTGACCTGCTCATCCGGCAGCATGTCGCCGACGAAGGCGCGAAACGGCTCCATCGAAATATTGATACAGGAATCGAGTATCCACAGTAATCCGGCTGCGACCCACAATACGTGCGAATTGGGCATGGCAATCAGGGCCAGTGAAGCCAGAACGGCGCCGATTAAAAAATACGGACGTCTGCGTCCCAGTCTGCCCCAGGTGCGGTCGCTTAAGTAGCCGATAATGGGTTGAATTGCCAGACCGGTCAGTGGTGCAGCGATCCACAAAATCGGCAGGTCGTCGATATTGGCACCCAGAGTTTCAAAAATCCGGCTGACATTGGAGTTTTGCAATGCAAAGCCGAACTGAATGCCCAGAAATCCAAAACTCATATTCCAGATCTGCCAGAACGACAGTCTCGGCTTGTTGTTTGAATGTCCGCTATTGGCGGCCTGATTTTTTGTCTGTTCTGAATGTCCGCTTTTGGCGTTCTGCTTTAATTTGGCATGCATGGTTTACTTTTTGTACTAAAACTAAATCATTCGTTGATGAAAGCCGTTGCAAAATATCGCTATATTTTTCCAAATAAAACTATAATAGCCAGTAGAAATTGTTTTATATTTTTAGCCACAACTGCATTATGTATTAAAACTACTATTTTAAGTTAGTCTTTACTTACTTGTAGAAAATTATTTCAAAGCGCCTTACTGATCATCCATGAAACTGTTTAACCCCAACCCCAAAATCACCTTGATTCCGATCCCAGGCCATCTCCCCTGTGTGGTGATTGACGATTTTCTGGTCAATCCCCAGGCGCTGGTCGATGGCGCCGGCAAGTTATTCGGCGATTTTGTCATGGCGCCGCACAATGCATTTCCCGGTTTGGAAATGCGTATGCCCGATGCATTTTCCTGGCAATTAAGCGATTTTTTCATGCTGCATATTCGTCGCCTGCTTACTGCCCGTCGCGTCATCTCCATGTATAGCCGGCTATCTATGGTGACGTTAAAAAACCATGAGCTATCCAACTTTCAGCGCGTCTGCCATCGCGACAAATTTAGCAAGGATCCGATGCAGTGCTTCGGCGCATCGGTGCTGTATTTGTTTCACGATGCACAGTTGGGCGGAACCAGTTTTTATCTACCAAAAATCTCCGATGACGCTATCGCGCGCATTTATACGCCCGATTCGGAATGGCTCTCCATACCATCAGAAACCTTTACCGATCTGATTGGCACGCCACCGAAATATCAGACCACTTCCAACAATGTATTCGAACTGGTTTGCACCGTACCGGCTGCGTGGAATCGCGTTATTTTTTATGACGGCAGTATTTTTCATTCTGCCCATATTACTGAACCTGATTTGCTGACTACCGACCCGACTCGCGGTCGCCTGACGTTGAATGGCTTTTTTACCTGCCGCAAATCGCTTTGATCTTGCAGGCTGTTGGGCCTTGTAGGTTGGGCTGACCTGTATGTTGGGCTAACCTGCACGTTGGGTCTTGTACGTTGGGCTAACCTGTACGTTGGGCTGACCTGTAGGTTGGGCTACGCTTCACCAGCCCAACACTCCACGCCCAAATAAACCAATAATTATTTGAGGTTGAATGTTGGGCTGGTGAAGCGCAGCCCAACCTACGAACCACAGCCCAACCTACGAACCATGACCCAACCGACAAACCACAACCCAACCGACGAACCACAACCCAACCGACGAACCACAACCCAACCGACGAACCACGGCCCAACCGACAAACCACGGCCCAACCCACGAACCGCAGTCCACCTCACAAATTACATCTTGTAGTTCAGCCCCAACAGATAAGTACGACCATACTGATCCGTTTGCGACATGCCCTGACCTACACCAAATGTTTGCGTAACCGCCGGGTTATTCAAATTCAGCACCTGGAACAAGCCAGTCAGGCCTTTCAGAGGGCCATCTTTAAATTCATAGCTGGTCTGCAGAGAATCGGTATGTACGCCGAGGAAGTTCGAGTACGACAAATTTGCACCGAAGCCTTGCACTTCACCCAGATACGCCGAACGATAGCTTTCGCGATAACGAATCTCAAAGCCGCCGTTGGTGTAGTACAGAACCATGTTGGCTACGTCAGAGGAAAATCCTGGCAATGCCGACGGCGCTGTAACGCCCTGGAAGTTGGTCTGGATTTTGGAATTGCCATGCGACGCGTTTGCATCGATACCGAAACCTTCCAGTACCGGTGTAAACATGTCGAATGGTACCGAAACAGTTAATTCAAGACCGTTCATTGAACCGCCAGTACCATTTTCCGGCTGCTGCGCAGTACCAATATTCGACAACGGCGTGACACCATTTGTGTCCAGTCCGGCGTAGTTGTAGTTTTCTGCTTCGGTGTAGATATAAGTTCTCAGATACTTATAGTACGGCGCGATGGAGATATACCCTTTTTTACCGAAGTACTTGGTATAGGAAACGTCCAGCGCATCAGCCAGCGTTGGTTTCAACTCGGGGTTGCCGGTAGTACTGCTCCACAGCAGGGTAGTTTTGCTCAAACTGGCTTCGTTACTTGCCGTCATATCGTCAAAACGTGGTCTTTGCAATTCTTCCGCCAGACCCAGACGCACCTGCTGCTCATACTGGAAATCGGCAATCAGATTCAAACTCGGCAGCCAGTTGTTATAACTTGCTCCGCCGGTCATAGGCTGCGGAAGTGTCGCCAATCCGTTGGTGTTGGAAGCAATCGCTTCGGATGACTGGCTTGAATGCACCAACTGCATACCAACGTTACCGCGCACAGGGATGCCGGCTACGGTGGTATTGATATTCAACTGTGAATACGCCGTTGAGATTTTTTCATCAACGGACCAGTCTTTGGCAAATACGTCAGCATCACCGGCATTCACATTGAGCTGATAAACGCTGCCCAGCAATCCTGCTGCATTCAAGCCCAAAATAGTTGGACCGTTAGGCAGCTTGATCGGACCAACAATCATGTTCGATGGAATCGCCATTGTGTTGGAACCGGAATAAGGCATACCGGCAAAATCCACAAAATATTCCGGAGCTACGCGAGTTTTGGTACGGTCTGTAATGTTCAGGCCAAATTCAACGCTGCTGAATACATCATTGTCCAATTCGCGATTGGCAATAGCGCGATATTCACGCACTTTATCGGTCACAGCCGGGAATTTATCGTAGCCGTCCTGACCCCATCCACCCGGATCACCCAACTGCACATTGGCAGGATTGGCAAAATTGACCGATGGCGTACCCAGGACTGTGCCGCCCATCTGACTGGCCGTAAATGGCGCAGTCACCTGGGAGAACACGCCCGAATACAATTCCAGGATAGATTGTTTGCTGCTGGCTGTTGAACCGCTGATATCACCGGTAAATGTCCATGCATCGGCTTTATAGACGTTTTTCCAGCCTATAGAAAATATCTGATCCGTTTCGGAATTCAGGTCGTTACGAACAACCGCGTGGCTGCTGTATGCGCCAGGCCCACCCAGGTACAGATTATTACCGCCGGTCAGGAAATTGTTGCTGGCTGTGCCATTGGTCACGTTGGAATAGTCGGTTCCGGTTTGCAGACCGCGATTCACGTCGATTTCAGTCGATTGAGAAAAATAGCTGTCAACAGTACTGGTGAAATTCTTGTTGGGTTTCCACTCAACTACGCCAATTGCGCCATTACGAATACTTTGGGTTGAATCAGCCCACCATTCAGCACCCTGAATCGAATTCGCGTTCGGGAATCCCGGCGCCTGGGTTGGACCGTTACCAATACCCCAGCTATGCTGCTCTTGCGTTTCAACTGGCGAATCCAGATGCGCAAAACCAAACGCCACACCTATCGTGTGATTGGCGAATTGATCAATATACGAGGCACTCAAACGGTCGCCCCTGGAATTCACTTCCGGATTCAATTCACCGTATGAAGTGCTTTCACCCATGGCTTTAACCTGGATAACCTGCTTGCTGAAATCCAGCGGGTTCAATGTTTTCAGGTCGACAGTTGCAGCCAGACCTTGTCCGATCAATGCTGCATCCGGTGTTTTGTATATGGTTGCGCCGCTGATCAGTTCTGCCGGGTATTGATCAAACATCACCGCGCGGTTATCGCCAACGCTGGCCTGTTCGCGACCGTTAAAAGTCGTATTGATAAAGTCGCCGGACAAGCCGCGAATATTCAGCGTAGTTGCACGACCACCGGTAATTTGCGCGGAAACACCAGGCAAACTGGACAAGGCATCGGCAATACTATCGTCAGGCAATCTACCTAAATCTTCTGCCGAAATCGTTTCAACAATCATGTCTGAATCGCGTTTTGATTCCAGCGCGTCTTCAATCCCGCGGCGAATACCTGTAACGACAACGGTGTTGGCACCCGCCGAAGTGTCGGCAGCAGGCTGTTGAGTTGCGGCAGGTTGTTGGCTGGTATCAGCCTGTTGCGCATAAACCGATCCAGCGGATGTCGCTAACAACACGGCACAACCAACTGCAATTGGACTCAGCTTTAACACTGCGCTACTCAGATTGAACGCGTAAGAACGCTTGTTCGTATTAACTTGCATGAAGGTCTCCCATTTAATTTTTCTAGTAAAACTACTTATTTATGCCACTTTAACAGTTTAGGCAGCGTGCGACGCATTTTTTCTACCTGGAATTATTTTGTACCAAAACTAAAGACGTGGTCAACAATATTTACGAAAGATTTCAGTTAGGTATGCGAATTAATCATAAATTCTCTCTATGTGTTGTTTGTTTTCAGCATTATTTACCACATTTATTAAGTAGTGAAACTACATAACACTCTGTTTAATACTTGTTTAATAATACTTTGCTCAAAGCGCTTTAAATTTTAAATGAGAAAATCCAAAGCGCTTTTAATTATTTGGTATTAATTACGGGGATTTGTTGAGCGGATAGACCGGCAGTGTTTCGGACAAATTGCATGTACGCTATAAATAGATGACATGGATGGCTGATTTTTTAACATACATATCAAAAATAAATTGACTATTTGCACAAATAGAGCAAAATTCTAATTTATTAATGCATTTATGAGGCTTATTATGCTAGTTGACTTCCAAGTCAAAAATTTTCGTTCCTTACGTGACGAACAGACTATCAGCATGGTTGCATCCAAAGATACGACATTGCAGGAACTTAACACCATGCAATCTGGCATCAAAGCGGCGCCGACGTTGCTACGCAGTGCCGCTATTTACGGGCCAAACGCAGGCGGCAAATCGAATCTCATCAAGGCACTTCAATACATGCGCGCTGTTGTGATTGAATCGGCGTCGGTTATGCAGCCGGGTCAGACCTTCAACGTTCAGCCGTTTCGACTGGATGCGGAGTCGATAAGCCAGGCTATAGAATTTGAAGTTACCTTTATTCTTGACGGCGTCCGCCATCAGTACGGTTTCGCACTCAATGCGCAAAAAATCATCAGAGAGTATCTGCTGGTCTATAAGGCTTTCAAACCACAACAATGGTTTGATCGACATTACGATGACATGTCAGGAAAGGATGTGTACGAATTTGGTACTGGACTAAAAGGGCCGAAAACAGTTTGGGAGGGGGCCACGCGTCCTAACGCTCTGTTTCTCTCGATGGCGGTTCAACTCAACAGTGAACAATTGCGGCCAGTGTTTGACTGGTTTGCAAGCCAGCTGGCAATTTTCAACGAGCTAACTCCGTTGGGGCAGCAGATTTCAGTTGAAATGCTGCGCAAGTCTGAAGGCAAGCGTGCAATTTGCGATTTTTTGATTTCGGCAGATATCAGCATAACTGACATCGAAGTCGCTACCCGCACGATTTCCGGCCAGGCTGTTCATGTTGATATGGCTGCCGGCAAAACTGAGATTCGCAACGAGGAACAGGAAATAAGCGAACTGCTGTTTCATCATGCGACTAACCAAGGCAAGGCAGTATTCAACTTAAGTGATGAATCAATGGGTACCCGAAATCTGTTTTTTTTGACAGGACCGGTACTGGATATTCTGGCTCGGGGAGCGACCTTGTTGGTCGATGAATTGGACAGTAGCTTGCATCCGCTATTGGTGCGCCGACTTGTGGAGCTTTTTCAAAGTCCCACCGTGAACAAAAAGGGAGCGCAGCTAATTTTTACGACGCATGACACTTCATTGCTTAATCAGGAGTTATTTCGTCGCGATCAAATATGGTTCGTTGAAAAAAATCAAAATCAGGCATCGAAGGTGTATCCATTGTCCGATTTCAGCCCTCGCAAGAATGAAGCATTGGAGCACGGCTACCTGACAGGGCGTTATGGCGCATTGCCATTTCTCGGTGATGTGGTCAGATAAAATCGATGGCACGCGACAACTCACCCAAAATACGGCAGCGCGCTCAATTGGAACGAAAACAGAGTCACCGCGCCAGCTATGACCGCGTCCTTATCGTTTCAGAAGGGAGCAAAACTGAGCCACTGTATTTCAGGGAAATCAAAAACGCACATCGATTGCAAACGGCAAATGTTGAAGTTCATCCAAGTGAATTGGGTACTGAGCCCATCCAGGTCGTACGTTACGCAAAACAGCTTTTCGAAAAAGGAGATATCCACAAACGCGTGCGCGCCAAGGGCTTTGAAATGGTTTTTGCGGTATTTGATCGTGATGACCACAAGACCTATTTTGATGCACTTCAACTTACTGCATCACTTGATGGCAGGCTGCGTAACGACGCTAAACAACCAGTTGCATTCAAAGCCATCGCATCGATTCCATGCTTTGAACTGTGGCTATTGCTGCACTATGAGGATATACGACATCCGTTACATCGGGACGAAGTTCTGACCCGCCTCAAAAAACACATCCCTAAGTATGACAAGGGCTTTGGCGGCAGTTTTGCCGCAACCAGGGAGTACCTGGAAATCGCCAGCGCGCGCGCTCAAAGTCTGGCACGGCGTAGCACCGCGTTTGATGACACCGAGCCATCTACTGATATTGCTGAACTTGTGACATTGTTGATCGATTTTGCCGGCTAGCTCACTTCAGGAGCTGTGATTCACCCCGAAATTTCCTGATTCTGGATGTCAGACATCGTTATAACGATCTTTCCCTTGGCGCGACCCGATTCGAGTTTGGCCATCGCATCGGCGATACGTTCTAACGGATAGACGCTGTCGACTATCACCTTGATTACACCAGCATCAACAAGACGGGCAAGCTCGGATAAATCCTGACCGCTTGGGTGCATGAACAGGAATCGGTAGAGCGCTTGGTGCTTGCGGGCGCGGCGTCTCAACGAAAAACTGGCGAGCCAAAAAAGCGCCTGCAATCCTAACCCACGTCCCAGGTCTTTCGAGGCCGTTTGCGGTTCAGGCAAACCGGCAACCGAGACAACGGTCGCGCCCGGTCGCACTATGGAAAACGACTGCAAAAGTGTATCGCCACCCATCAAATCGAATACACCGTCGTATCCCGACAAGACCTCTGCAGGTTGCCGCTGCGTATAATCGATGATCGTATCCGCACCAAGCTCCCGCACCAGTTCTTCGCCGCGCGGCGACGCAGTAGTGGCGATCCTGGCGCCGAGATATTTGGCGATCTGGATGGCAAAAGTACCCACCCCACCTGCTCCGCCGGAAATGAATATGCGATGGCCTTTGGCGACATGCAGCTCATCGCGCAATGCCTGCAACGCGGTAAGTCCGGCAAGAGGAATCGCTGCTGCGCTAGCGAAGTCCACGCTGGCCGGCATAATGGCTGCATGATCCTCTTCAACAAGCGCATACTGCGCGAACGCCCCCATGCTGGCCTTGTCAACGCGCGCGAAAATCCGGTCTCCGACAGCAAAGCGATTCACCTGATCGCCACACGCTGCCACTTCGCCAGCGAGTTCGTTGCCAAGTACGGCTGGTAGTTGATAGCGCTGAATAATTTTCAGCTCACCCTTGCGCGTTTTGAAGTCCACCGGATTCAAACCCGCAGCACGAACGCGAACCAGCAGTTGCCGCGAACCCGGTTTGGGCACAGGTACTTCCTGCAGGCTCGCGAGTTCTGGTCCACCGTATGCTTTCAATACGAAGGCCTGCATCTGTTCCGGAAATGTGATCGTCGATTTAGGATCAGACATAGTTCGCTTTCTATTGAATTGAATATCCTGCAATGATAGCGAACAATGCTTGACATCAACACGAGGCGGGAATATATTTCGCCTGTTTTCATTTTATGGAGTCCCTTCGTGGGTACTAATTCAGACAGTTGTAGTTGCCAAGCATTGAATTGGCTCTGCCTTAAGTAAGATCTCCAGCAAGTTCCACTTGCCATCATCTTGCGTCCGGCAGATGGTGGTGTCCAGAGTTTGACGACCAGGGTCGCAACACTCAACTCCCCCCAACTACTCGTTGTTTATTATTTTTTCTGGTCTGTTGATCTGACAGATGTGCTGTGCTTTTTCCGTCATTTTTTTGACGGAAATTGGCGCCGCTCCATGCCTGAATTCAGCGGCTCGTCCATTTTCTGGGCAAGTTTTGATTAACCAACCGGAGGTCAACATGACCGATGACAGTTGTAGTTGCCAGTCCAACTACCTTACCGAAATCGCTCCCTGGAGTGGCATGGCTGCATTCTGTTCTTCGACTTACCCGGTCGACTAAACACCCTGCACCCTCTTCCATTGCTACTCCAAAGCACAAAGCACACTTTACTTTTTTTGGAGCAGCACCATGAACTACGCAAATCTCATTGCGGGCGTCACCGCCTTGCACCACATCAATCAGGAACCACAGATCACTTTAATCCGGGCGACCCTGGATTTCAGTGCCGTCAGACGCGTAATCAAACGCGTATTTTCTCGCGTATTTCCCAGCCTATTTTCCAGCTTATTGCACAAGTGTATTCGGAGCGCGACCCATGACTAACCTGAATTCCAACACCGTACTCGACAGCGCTCATGTCGGCGATATTCGCGGCGCATTCGGCACTATCAGCCAACACGATACTGGGCCGCGCTCCGGTTTATGGGCACGGATAAAAACCCTGTGTGCGATTCTGGGACCCGGCCTGATCGTAATGGTCGGCGATAACGATGCCGGTGCCTTCAGCACCTATGCGCAGGCCGGACAGAACTATGGAACTACCTTGCTGTGGACGCTGGCACTGTTGATTCCGGTTTTGTATGTGAACCAGGAAATGGTGCTGCGACTGGGCGCAGTGACCGGCGTCGGCCACGCGCGCTTGATACTGGAGCGCTACGGTAAATTCTGGGGCGCATTCAGCGTGATCGATTTATTTTTGCTCAACGGTTTGACTATCGTCACCGAATTTATCGGTATCAGTTTAGGTCTGGATTTTTTAGGCTTACCGAAACTGCTGGGCATCGCCGTCGCGGCGCTACTGATCGTCCTGGCGGCCAGTACCGGCGACTTCCGCCGCTTTGAGCGATTTTCCATGGTGCTGGTGGCCGGGAGCTTATTGTTAATTCCTTTATTTTTGATGATCCATCCCCCGATGGGAACCGTGCTGCACGATTTCGTTGTACCGCACATGCCGAAGAACGCAGCACTATCCGAAGTGATGCTGCTCATCATCGGGATCGTCGGCACCACCGTCGCGCCGTGGCAATTATTTTTCCAGCAAAGCTATGTGATCGACAAACGGATCACCCCGCGCTTTATCCGCTACGAGCGCATCGATTTATGGCTGGGTATCGTGCTGGTGATACTGGGGGCGGTGGCAATCATGGCGTGTATGGCACATGTTTTTGACGGCACGCCAGAAGCAGGACAATTTCTGGATGCCGGCGCCGTTGCCACGGGTATCGCGAAATATTACGGACGTTTGCCCGGCGTGTTGTTTGCCATTGCCCTGATCGATGCCAGCATTATCGGTGCGGCCGCGATTTCACTTTCCAGCGCTTATGCGATAGGTGATGTGCTGTCAGTCAAACATTCTTTGCATCGCAAACCGGGTGAGGCAAAAGGATTTTATGCCGTGTATTGCGGGTTGATTATTGTTGCGGCAGGACTGGTTCTGGCACCGGGCATTCCGCTGGGATTATTGACCAACGCAGTGCAAACTCTGGCAGGAATATTATTGCCCAGCGCCGCCGTCTTTTTGCTTTTACTGTGCAATGACAAAGAGGTGCTGGGCCCCTGGGTGAATAGTCGAGCGACTAATGTCTTGACCGCCGTAATCGTTGCAGTACTGGTGATACTGTCGGTTGTGTTAACTGCGGCAGTCCTATTTCCGGACATTAGTGCCGATGCCATTCTGGAGATCTTGGCAGGCAGCAGCCTGGTCGCGCTTGTCGCTGGCATAGTCGGCATGGCGCTACACGCATATCGGCTGGCCAGCGACGACATCACGATAGCAGACAAACCCAGCCGCAAGGAACTCGATAACTGGCGTATGCCACCGTTAGAAACCCTGGCGCCAAATTCCATGAGTAAGGGCACCAAAATAGGGATGGGCGTGTTACGCGGCTATCTGATTATTGCTGCCTTGATGGTGGCGTATAAAGTCATGCTGTTGGCAATGTAACGGCGGGGTAACGCCGCGCTGTTAACTTAGTCCATAATGCTACAAATTTTTCAGAATAAAAGTTCATGAATAAAATCAAAAAAACAGTGGGCCGCGTCACGGCCCAGGCCGGCGCAATCACGCTGGCAGCCATTGCCATTTTTTTCAACTTCACCAACCAGACCTTTGCCGCAGATGACGGCACTAATCTGGTCGCCGATAACGTTACGACTGGCGGCACTGCTGCACCAGTTCCTGACACGGCTCTACCCGAAACAGAAGACTGGGCCATCCATGGCCAATTGACAAACATCACGCAAAAGCACAACGACTTTGCTGCGCAATACAGTGGCACCCAAAGTCTGAGTCCCACCGGCCCGGCCGAAGAAACCACCGATGCGACCTTGATGATAGGCCGACGTTTATGGAACGGTGCAGAATTCTGGATCAACCCTGAAATCGATCAGGGATTCGGCTTTAACAATACAATGGGTATCGCAGGTTTTCCTAACGGCGGTGCCTACAAACTGGGTAACAACACGCCTTATCTGCGCGTACAAAGATTATTCGTGCGCCAGACGATTTCCCTGGATGGCGACAGAACGAATGTCGATTCCGGTCCGAATCAACTGGCCCAAAACATCGGCGTCAACAATATCACCATCACCGCCGGTAAATTTTCAGTCGCCGATATTTTCGATACCAATACCTATGCCCACGACCCGCGTGCCGATTTTTTAAACTGGTCGCTGATTGATGGCGGAAGCTACGACTATGCGGCCGATCCCTGGGGCTACACCTGGGGCGGCGCAGTCGAGTGGACGCAAAACTGGTGGACCTTGCGCGGCGGATTTTTTCAACTGTCGCCGGTACCCAACAGCAAAATTGTGCGGGTCAATTTCGGCAGCAGTTCGACCAATCTGGAACTGGAAACGCGTCACAGCTTTGCGGGACATCCCGGCAAAATCAAACTGCTGGCGTGGATAGATCAGGGCAATATGGCGAGCTATAGCGACGCGGTTTTACTGGGACGACAAACCAACGCGATGCCGAATGTGGCACTGGTGCGTTTGCCCGGTACGCGTCCCGGCGTCGTGCTGAATATGGAGCAGGAACTGTCCGCCGATGTGGGCGCGTTTCTGCGTATGAGTGCCGATCGCGGCGACAAGGAAGCCTATGAATTTAGCGATATCAATCAGTCGCTATCGACTGGACTCTCTATCAAGGGTGACAGCTGGGGACGCAGTGACGATACGATAGGCATAGCCGGTGTAGTGAACCGTATCTCGGGCGAAGCGCAATCCTATTTTGAAGCGGGCGGATTGGGTATATTGATCGGTGACGGCAAGATGAATTACGCGCCGGAGAAAATCACAGAAATTTATTACGCCTGGCATCCGCTGTCGTTTGCGGCGCTGACGTTTGATTATCAGCACGTCAGCAATCCGGCCTACAATCAGGATCGCGGACCTGTTTCTATTTATGGAGTGCGGCTGCATGCAAATTTCTAGGTTTTGCTGTGCGCCAGTGAATTTAAGTGTTGACTCTGTAGTGGGTAGAGGGATTTAAATACTGACTTGCGTAGGCACGCTGTCCAGCCCTCAATTTTCCGCTGATTTTTTGATATCCATTTTAAGAAAAGAACAATTTTATGAGTAACGACCACTCACATGACCATCACGATCACGACCATGATCACGATCATTCAGACGGCAAGCACAATCATGCACATGCCGCTCATGATACGCATGACGAGCATCACGACCATGGGCATGCTCATCATGATCATCACGATCATCACGATCACGGCCACAGTCATGGACATGGACATGGTCACAGTCACGGGCATGGTCACAGTCACGCACCCAAAGATTTTGGTCGGGCGTTCCTCATTGGCATCATCCTCAATGCAGGTTTTGTAGGTATCGAAGTCGTGTACGGCGTGCTCAGCAACTCTCTGGCGCTACTTGCCGATGCAGGACACAATCTGGGCGACGTGCTGGGACTGTTGCTGGCATGGGGTGCCACCATACTGGTCAAAAAGGCGCCATCCAAACGCTATACCTATGGACTGCGTTCCACGTCAATTTTGGCGGCGCTGATCAACGCGGTACTGCTGTTGACCGTTACCGGCGGAATCGCCTGGGAGGCGATTTTACGATTTGGACAGCCGAACAGTGTGGACAGTACAACGGTGATTATCGTTGCGTCCATTGGGATAGCAATCAACCTCGGGACCGCATTGCTGTTCATGTCGGGTAGCAAGGGTGACTTGAATGTCCGCGCCGCATTTACGCATATGGCTGCCGATGCGGCCATTTCACTGGGTGTAGTTATCGCCGGATTCGCCATCATGGCCACCGGTTGGCAGTGGCTGGATCCGGTGGTCAGTCTGGTGATCGCCGCGCTGGTCGTTTGGGGAACCTGGGGACTGTTGCATGACTCGGTCAACCTGACCCTGCACGCCGTTCCGGAAGGCATAGATCCGACCCAGGTGCGGCAATATCTGGAGTCGCTCGACGGTGTCACGGAAGTTCACGATTTGCATATCTGGGGGATGAGTACTACCGAGACCGCGCTGTCTGCGCATCTGGCCATGCCGACCGGACTGCCCGGCGACGCGTTTCACAAGACGGTGTCGGATCAGTTGAAGGAAAAGTTTGGAATCGACCATCCGACCATCCAGATCGAGTTGCAGGATTCCGGCGTGTCCTGCAAATTGGCTCCGGCCCATGTAGTTTGATCGAGATCATCGTCTATCTCGTAGGTTGGGCTGCGCTTCACCAGCCCAACACTCAACCTCAGGATAAATAAATCGCGTGTTATTTATTGAATCAATTTAAAAAAACGGTTTGGATCATCTAGCAATGTTGGGCTGGTGAAGCGCAGCCCAACCTACGGGCTAGTCTCAACTTTGGCTGGAATTTTCCAAATTTCGTACAGATACATGCCCGAAGCTATCAGGCATGCACTCTGGCAGTCAGGTCCAGTCCCAATGCATTCATCACGGCCAGTGTGGTTTTCAAAGTCGGATTGCCGGAATCGCTAAATGATCGATATAACTGTTCTCGGGACAGACCAGTTTGCGTGGCTATCTGCGCCATTCCTTTCGCACGCGCGACTACACCGAGTGCATGCGCAATGTAGCTGACATCATTCGTTTCGAATGCTTCATTCATGAATATTGCCATGCCCTGCCCGGTTGTTAAATCTTCGGCTGGATCGTAGGTCGTTAATTTTTTAGTCATCTTGCTCTTCCCATTCATTCGCTAAACGTTTTGCTGTTTTAATGTCTTTGGCTTGTGAACTTTTGTCACCACCGCATAAAAGAACAATAATTGCACTTCCTGCTTTTTGAAAATAAATTCGATATCCGGGACCATAATGGATACGTAATTCGCTGATCCCATCCCCGACTGATTCCACATCACCTTCGTGCCCAAAGCTGAGACGATCCAAGCGTGAAGCAATCAACGCACGAGCCCGATTATCTTTTAATTTAATACGCCATTTGCGGAAAGTGTCTGTTTGCTTGAGTTCTATCATTCCGCAATAGTAGTTTATAAACTACTTCATTGCAAGAGCAAATTAAAGCAAATCAGGGCAGATGCATACCCTGTTCTTTTAGTTCTCCCGACGACAAAGCCGCAAGCGCGTCGTGGAGTTTGGTGAAAATATGCTCGGTACCAATCACCTCCGTGATTCCGTGCCGGTCCATGTCGGCGCGCAGATATGCACTGACTCTCCCGAACACCAGCTTTACGCCGCGTTGCTTCATCTCGGCGCACAGATCGAGCACCGAACGCGCTGCCGAATAATCCAGATCGGTAATCGCTCCGGCATCCACCACAAACCAGCGCACCGGCGTCGGTGCGTTTTGCACCAATGCGCGAACTTCGTCGGCGAATCTGCCGTCGTTGGCAAAGAACAGATCGGCACCGAAGCGATACAGAATCAAACCCGGCGCGGTTTCTACTCCAGGTTTTGCCGGCACCGCTACCCATATGCCGGCAGCAGTCGGATCGGAACTCGGCATCAGCACCGTCGTATGCGGACTGTAGCTGTGCCGTACGTGACGCAACAGCGATAGCGCAATGGCTAACATAATGCCCTGCTCAACGCCGATCAGTACCACCGCTCCCGCAGTAACCAGCGCCAGCGTAAATTCGCCCGGACTCTCAGCGCGCATATCGCGCATCTTTTTTACATTGATCAATCCGAGTGCAATGCAAAAGACGATAGCTGCCAATACACAGCGCGGTAAATATTGCAAAGGGCCGGTAAAAAACAGCAGCACGACCAGCACCACCGCGGCAAATACCAATTGAGCGATCTGACTGCGCGCACCGGCCTGGTCGGCCATGGCAGTCTGACTGGGGCTGCCGTTGACGACAAACGCGGAACTCAGCGCAGCTAGCACGTTGGCAGCCGCCAGGCCAAGATTGTCGGCATTTGCATCCACGCGATCATGATGGAGTTCGGCAAACGAGCGCGAGGCGGCGGCGCTTTGCGCGATGATCATGACGAAGCAGGATGTCGCCATCGGCAGCAGTTTCAACATCTCATGCCAGCCGACGTCGGGGAAACCGAGGGGCGGCAGTCCGCCGGGCACCGGCCCCAGGACGGCGATGCCGTGACTGGCAAAATCGCTGTAATAGCTGGCGGCGATCCCACCCAATACCGCAAACATCGGCACCGGCATGCGTGGAAGAAATCGTTTGCCGGTCAATGCCGCGATGACTACCACGAGCGATATCGCCAACGTGGGGAGACTGATTAACGCGGCACTGTGCGCAAGTTGCCAGAGCTGCAGGACACTGCGCGACGAGTCGAACGTAATGCCGAACATACCGGCACTCATGGCAATGGCGATCTGCACGCCTACCCCAGCCAGAAATCCGATCAGCACCGTGCGCGACAAAAAGTCAGCCAGAAACCCCAGCTTGAAGATCCGCGCCAGCAGCAGAAATCCGGCAGTGAGCAAGGCGACCATCCCCACCAGCGCAGCATATTTTTCGCTGCCGAGCGGCGCCATGCCGGACAAGCCACTGGCTAAAATAGTCGCGGTGGCGGAATCGGCGGCGACCACCAGTTGGCGTGACGAGCCGAATATCGCAAACGCCACCAGCGGCAGCAGCACCGTGTACAAGCCGGTTACCACCGGCATACCGGCGATGCGCGCATAACCCAGCACTTGCGGAATGTCCATTGAGGCCAGCGTTACGCCGGCTATTGCGTCGCGCACTACACCTGATTTCTGCAGCGGTACTATCCCCTGAAACAGCTTTAAACCCATCGCTTCCCCCCTATTTTCCGTTCCGTCATTCCCGCAGATTTAGGTCAGAAAGACGGTAATGTAGACATTGCAAAATTGTCGCTCAAGGCGCAACCGCAGGCATAAAAATAGTGAATGTCGTGTGCACACCCTCTTCACTGGTCACCTGGATGCTGCCGCCCAAAGTCGAATTAACGATATTAAATACGATATTCAAACCGAGTCCACTTCCCCCCTGCCCCATGCGTGTAGTAAAGAACGGATCGAACACGCGCGGCAGATTCTGTTTCGATATCCCCCGGCCATTATCGGTCACGATTAATAACACATGTTGCTCATCGTTGCGCAAGGCAGTGATCGATACCGATCCGCTCATGTCATCGGTGAAACCGTGAATCAATGAATTCAGCACCAGATTGGTAATGACCTGCCCGATCGCGCCGGGATAGCTGTCCATCACAAAACCGGCCGGTATATCCACTTTGATGCGGTGCGGCGAGCGTTTGAATTGCGGCTGCACGATGGAAATAATATCGCCGATGGTCGTACCCAGATCGAAGGTGCGACGCTGGTCACTGGTCTGATCTACCGAGACCTGTTTAAAATGCGCGACCTGTTCAATGGCGCGATCCAGATTGCGCAGCAGCAGATCAAGGCCGGTATGAATTTGCTGATTGAATTCTTTCAGTCGACTTTTGGTCAGCTTGCCGTCTTCCACTTGCCCTTCGAAGTTGACCAGTTCGTCGCGCATGTGCGAGCCGACCGTCAGACTATTCCCCAGCGGCGTATTCATCTCATGCGACACGCCGGCGATCAGCACGCCCAGCGACGCCATTTTCTCTTTTTGTATCAGTTCATTTTGCGTACGCTGCAGTTCGGTGTGCGCTTTTTGCAGGGTGTGATTCGCTTTTGCCAAATCGCTTGTGCGGCTGTTAACCCGCGCTTCCAGTTCGTCATTCAACTGTCTGAGCCGCTCTTCGGCCTGCTTGCGAAAGGTAATCTGATCTTCTATCGTTCCCAACATGCTGTTGAACGCGGAGGCCAGCTGGCCGGTTTCATGTTTGCCCAGATCGGGGGCACGCAGTGCGTAGTCTTTGCTTTCCACAATCGCATTCGCCACGTCACGTACCTCAGCCAGCGGTTGCGAAATTATTTTTTGCAGGCGGATCGCCAGTAGAATAGCCGCGACCAGTGCACCGAAGAAGGCCAGCGCCAACGATAAAGTCTGTTCGGCAAAACGCTTGCTTAACGGCGCTTCGGTTGAATTGATCTGCATGGTGCCGATCAGCTCGTTATTGGCCATGACCGGTACCTGCACATGCAAGGTTCCGCCCTTAAACAGAGCAAAATTATTGGTGGCGGGAATCAGCATCTCACAACTTGCCGACTTTATTCCGCCCCGATAGTATTGGGCGAACGTTTCGCCATGCTCGTTAAACAGACAGGCCGAGCCGACCTGATCGAGATCGGAGAACGCAGCCAGACCTTCAGTCGCTGTTTTGTTGTCGAGGAATGACAAGGCCGCGCTGCTGCGATCGCCGACCAGTCTGGCCAGGGCGGTCAGCTCTTCAGTCAGTTCGGCGCGTGAATGTTTGCTTTCATTGACAAACAGGATGGCGCCGGCGATCGCGATGGCAATGACGCTGGTCAGCAGGGTCATGGTAATCAGCTGTATGCGCAGAGAAAATCGTCTCAGTATGTTGGGAGTTTTCATCGTGACGTGTCCCCGATGACAGTAACGGCAATTTCCATCAACTTGGCGCTGACTTTGAGTTGTGCCTTGCGCGTTGCATTCAGATTAAACGCCCAGCGGATTTTTCCGTCCTGGGAAACGAATCCGATCGCAATCCCGGACTGTGTCGCATCTGAGAGGCTGCTGACTGTCAGCACCGGCGCATCGCCGATATTTCTGGCCAGATCGTGCCACGGCGCCAGTTTTACCGCATCGTCGATGTACAAAATATGGCAGCTCTTCGCCTCGTTCAATGTCTGCGGATATTTGATGACGATGGGATGGGTGTGATAGCTGCGATTGCTCAGCGTCTGCAAGGCGCTGCCAAATGGATTATTACCGACCACGCAAATTTGAAAATTGGCCGTGCTGTCGGAAAAAGCGCTGTCCGGCCATTCGATAAATTTGCTGAAATTATAGATAAACACGGCCTTGAGTTGATACTCGTTGACTGTACCCACTTTCTGCGCAAACGCCGCAATTGGCGCAAACAAAACCGCCCCAAACAATAGAAAACCGGCCAGCATAAACCTAAGCAGGCTCGCAAGCGCTCGCTTCGGCGATTCAGGTGGCAGAAGGTTCATTAAAATAAAAAACCGACGTTGAGTTGATAGATGGCGCTGAGCTGATCAGTCAGCACCGTGCCGCCAATTGCGACACCCAGTAATATCCATTTAGCCAGTTTCACCAATAGCGTCCAATTAATTGTTTTATTTTTCGATAAGCTTAATGCGCCGCGCAACGCTCAGTATAGGATTTGATGCCACCGAATCAAGATATTCCAGCGGTAAATCAGCCAGCCGCGTTGTTAATGGCTATTTTGATGTACTAAATATAAGTAAGCGCTCTTATCACACACAATTATGTGCCGCGCTACTTCGAGGTCAAGCATCTATCAGAGCCCGGCATGGCGGAAACCCGAAATTTAAACGAAGCGAAAAATCAGAATTTCAAATCGCTGCTGAAGTTTTCGCCTGGATTGCCCTCCAACGTGACCGCTGGCATTTCTGCCAATAAATGATTCACCGGATTCGCTGACAACCTATCTTTTCGGATAGGTGCCCTATCCGCGAATTTATCCATATGGTCAGTGCCAATTGACCTGTGACCTCCTACACTCATATTCGCACTGCACACAGCGGCTTCCCACGAGGAGAAAACTGTCTGTATGCACGTCGTGTTCCCGGTAATCACGATAGCCGTCAACCATGTGTTGTTTTCGGCGCAGAGATAAATTCTTTTTTGATAAAAACAGGCACAGCGTTGAAGCTGACCGCACAAAAAAAGTCGACCCCAGAGACAGCGACAATAAAGACCTTATTTTGGAGTACATCGCCATGAGCATCCTCATCACCGCAGCACCATCGCTATTCTTTTTCCTGTTCATGCAGGAGACCGCGTGAGATTTCGCATCGCCATCGACATGGTGCGGCGTATTAAAACCTGCCTGACCAGAGACGACGTCAATATCGATCAATTATTAGCACAGGCAGGGCTGGACCAGCTCGATCAGTACAGCCCGGTACGCGACGATCCGGTGCGGATGTCCGACAAATTCAGTTATCTGTGGCAGACGCTGACCGCGCTGACCGACGACCCGATGCTGGGCTTTCGGATTGCGCCACCGCATTCGGTTTCCTGGCTGGGCGTGTTCGGCCACTTGCTGATGTCGTCCAAAAATCTGAAAGCGGCCAGTGAAAGCGTAGTGCGCTATTTGCCGCTGATGACAGCAACGGTGCGCACCGCGATCGAAAAAAAATCCGACAGCACCAGCATTTCGCTACATCTGGTGGCCGGCAAATACACGGTGCCACTGCAACGCTACGACTTCACCTGGAATATGTTTTTGTCGACGCTGCGTTTCGTTTCTGCGCAACCGGACCTGCATCCGGTGCTGATGGAATATGCTTTTCCGGAGCCGCCGAATGCGGCTGCGTATGTGGAGAAATTCGGTTGCCCGGTGCACTTCGGCGCCGCGCGCAATGCCATGGAGTTTACCAATACAGATCTGCTGACGCCGATACCGACTGCCAACGATATGGCTGCGGAAGGATTGTTTCGCATGCTGGATGAGAGATTGCAGAAAGCCACCGCCTCCGGCTTCACCGCCAGGGTGCGCGTACTGTTGACCAGCATGATAGATAAAGGTGGCGCATTGCGCGAAGCGGTTGCAGCACGCCTGTTGATCAGCGAGCGTACCTTGCAGCGCAGGCTGGAATCCGAGGGGACCGATTTTTCCACGCTGGTTGATGATGTGCGTCGCGAGATTGCGTTTCAATTTCTCGGTGAAGCTCAGCTGACTTTAAAAGAGATGAGCTTCAAGCTCGGCTTCTCGGACCCGCGCGCATTTCATCGTGCCTGTGTGCGCTGGTTCGGCAAACCGCCGAGCAAATTTCTGTCCAAAAGTGCCGACGCGCCAGACATGCTCAGTCCATCGTGGCAGGATGACGACAAGATCGATGTGTCAGAGCGCTGAATAAATTCGTACGTTGGGTTATGCCTTGTAGGTTGGGCTGCGCCTCACCAACCCAACTCTCCACGCCAAAATTACCACGATCGTCAATTCGAGTTGGGCTGTGCCATGTAGGTTGGGCTGCGCTTCATCAGCCCAACACTCCAGACCACAATTACCACCATCCCCAATTCAAAGAATGTTGGGCTGGTGAAGCGTAGCCCAACCTACAAGACGTAGCCCAACCTACAAGGCGCGGCCCAACGTACAAGGTGCAGCCCAATCCACGCAGCGTAACCCTCCTGCGCAGCCCAACCAAATCAATGAATCTACGTTCTCAAATGCAACATTTTTATAGGGAAATACATGGCTCACAAGGTCAATAATTTGGCTTCGAATGTCTGCAAGGAATATGCAACTTAATTTGAAAATCGACACACAATGCAGTCACTTAAATTCCTCTGCGAATTGGGGAGCTAAGTAGCCTTAGTTAGATTAAGCAATCGTTCCATCCCGTTCAAAAATTTTTTAAATAAACTAAAACCATCCTCAATCAGGAGACACAAATGAAATTGTTGAAAAGAATCGCAATCGCTACTGCCCTGTCATCAATCACTTTAGCTGCATCAGCAATGACGCCAATCGCTGATACAGAACTGAGCCAAGTTAGCGGTCAAGACGGTGTTTCTATCGCTGCAAGCCTGAATGTGAACATCGGTTCATTCACTTATACCGACACCAATACAAACGGTGGTTCGGTTAGCTTCAACAACATCGGTATCACCGGTACTGTTGCTGCAACATTAGATATCGTCAATGCTGCGACTTTTGAAACCGCAGTGTTTACTCCATCCGCAGCTGGTGGCCTGGGTGTTCTGAATCCAACAGCAATGACTGGCGCCGCACAAGCAGCTCAAGCTACAGCATTGGCAGCTTTCTACCCAGGTACCGACGTCGTTAAAATCGCGATTCCTAATATCGCAACAGACGCTGGCCTGAACGTTACTGTCGGTAGCATCACTATGGGCAATGCTTCTGGCGCTGCCGCTGCCGGTTCGCATTCATTTGGTTCGTTCGCTCTGAACGACATCACTATGCAAGGTACTACCGTTTATATCTGGGCTCACTAAGCTAATCCTTAGCTGGTCGCTTTATTCATTTTTACTTAAACAAACTCTAACCCAATCAGGGGACACAAATGAAAACATTAAAAAGAATCGCAATCGCAGCCGCTTTGTCATCAATCACTTTAGCTGCATCTGCAATGACGCCAATCGCTGATACAGAACTGAGCCAGGTCAGCGGCCAGGACGGCGTTTCTATCGCTGCCAGCCTGAATGTGAACATCGGTTCATTCACTTATACAGACACCAATACAAACGGTGGTTCGGTTAGCTTCAACAACATCGGTATCACCGGTACTGTTGCTGCCACATTGGATATCGTCAATGCTGCGACTTTTGAAACAGCAGTGTTTACTCCTTCGGCATCTGGTGGCCTGGGTGTTCTGAATCCAACAGCAATGGCAGCTACAAATCCAACAGCTGCAGCAGCACAAGGTGCAGCACTGGCAGCTTTCTACCCAGGTACTGACGTCGTTAAAATCGCGATTCCTAACATCGCAACTGACGCTGGTCTGAATGTCACTGTCGGCAGCATCACTATGGGCAATGCTTCTGGCACTGCTGCTACTGGTTCACACTCATTTGGTTCGTTCGCTCTGAACGACATCACTATGCAAGGTACAACAGTGTATATCTGGGCTCACTAGGCTACAGATTGACGTTATAGCTTGATCAGGAACGGCCCTCGATTTATATCGAGGGCCGTTTCTTACAGTGCTTTACCTTTTTTTGAAAAGCGAGCCTCTTATGGTTTTGCTCCGTATTCGCTTACTCTTACTGTGCATCGTCGGCATTGCCGGAACGGTCTGCACATCGGCATGGAGTGCGCCACGCGCCTTGTCCGATTCTGAACTCGCCGAAGTATCCGGCCAGGGCGGCTTTGTTACGCTCGACAACACCAGTCTGGGTGGCTTCAACTTTTCTACGATCACGATGAATGCCAACGTGACGCTCAACGCCAATTTGCAAAATGTGATGCTCGGCCAGTACACCAGCACGACAAATAACGGCAGCGGCGCAGATATCAATATCCCGCTCGTACAATTCGGTACCAGCTCCGGCACTACGGCACAACAAACCGTGCAGATTACGGATCCTTATCTACAGTTTGTGTATAACAATGCAGGCGGCGCCGGTAACGGTCAGGTGGTCGGCATGCGCATAGGATTTGGCGGCATTTCCGGCAACGTCGGCCTGTTGATGAATACGGTCAGCGGTTCGCTGGCGATAGACGATGGTACTACCGGCGTACTCACCAGCGATGCGTATCGCGCAACGACCGCCTGCGCCGGCACGACCTGTGTACCGCTGTCGCAAATTGGCGGCGTCATCGCCGGCAATGCGAGCGGACCGAGTCGCGATTTCTGGATTTCGATGTTGTCGCAGGCCGTGCAATTTCCTGCGCAGGCCGGCATGTCGGCACCCGCTGTTGCACAAGCCGGCGTATGGCTGAACTGGACCGACAGGCTGACTGCGGCCAACACCGCCGGTTCAATCGCGCCGAATATGTTTGCACATCTGGCGCATCACTGAGCTAGCGACTATGCATACCAGACTCCCCAGACTCATTCCCACCCTGCTATTGGCGCTGACCAGTTTCTGCACCCAGGTCGGCGCGACCGATCTGCAGCCGCTGGACGACTCGGCATTATCGGATGTGCACGGACGCGATGGGGTCTCGTTTGCAGTCAGTCTGAACGCGAATATCGGTTCTGAAACCATAGGCGCAAGCGACTCCTTGGGCAACGCGGCCACCATGAGTCTGAATAATTTCACCGTCAACGGCTCGATTGCCAGCACCCTGGATTTGACGGCCAGTACGTCGGGCGGCGCAAATTTTATCAACTGGGCGTTTCCGAATATCGCCGGCGCCAACAATCTGCAACTGGGTTATGACTTGCTGATCAATGCGGATGGCGCCAGCTTCGGCACCAGCGTGTTGATGCAGAACGTGGGATTCGGCGGCACCAGCGTGCAGTTGAGTCCCAATGTGAACACCGGTGTTACGTTTGGGTTGGGACTGAATCTGCAGGTCGGCAATTTGCTGTTGCAACCGAATGGACAGGGCGTGACCAGCGGTCAGATGAGCCTCTCCGGTATCGTGATCGGCGCAGCAGGCAGCAATGGAAGCGCGCCATGGATACTGGCCGACGTCAATGCCCAGCCCGGCAACCTCAACGTCGTAACCGATACGAGCGGCAACACCAATTTGCAATGGACCATAGGCTGGCCGACCACACCGGGCACCGCCCCTGCCGGCAGCGTCTCGATAGGCAATATCACGTTTACTACGCCGGACGGGAATGTGAATCTGGGCAGCAGCAGTATCGGGTCGATGCAGATTCAATATCTCAGCGTAAAGACGCATTCGTAATAAACATAGGTAAAGTAAAGGTAAGTCATAGAGCGAGCACAACACAGCAACAAAACGGCGTCATAAATTGATCCATCACTATTTTTAGAAATCGAGTACGCCATGAACTGGTTAAAACAGAATCACACAAAATCACAGCTCGGTCAGCTGCTGCTCAAGAAAAAATTAATTTCCGAAGATCAGCTGAACACGGCGATCGCCCTGCAACAGACCAGCGGTCAGCGACTGGGCGATATTCTCACCCAGCTTGGTCTGGTTTCGCAGCGCCAGATTGCTGGCATGCTGCGCAAACAGCGCACTATCCGTTGCATGGCAACCATCGTGGCAGCCTTGCTGGCACCGGTCCAGGTGTATGCGGCCAGCATTGCGCCGGTGCCGGTGGTGCAGACCGAGACTACCCAGAATCAGCAGAAACAACATGGCGTGCGTGAACTGAACGAGGCGGAACTGTCCGATGTGGCGGCGCAAGGCGTGCTGGATGATGTGTTAAGCGACTGGCTTAATTTAAAAGGCTCGACACAACAGTCGGCCAACAGCAATCTCACGGCGCAAAATATGTTGGCCGATACGTTCAGTAACATCACAAAACAGAATGCCGGGCTGCAGGTGGCGGCCGGACTGGTGACCATGATGGATCCGCTGCTGGGACTGTTGAGCATGACGACCACGGTCAAGAATGTAGTCTACAACCCCACGAGCGCGGCATCGGTCATCAATGCGGATGGCTCGATCACGTTGAATCTGCCTACCTCGATCGGCGAAATCAGTTTCCAGAATATCCGGGTGATGGGCAGCACCGGCCCCAGCCTTGGCAGCATCGACATAAAGAATATCAATTTGGCCGGTACCACGGTGACGCTGAAGGCGCATTGATTTTGATACTCATCACTATGAAACACCCATTTTTATTGGCCGGACTCTTACTGGCGGCACTGCTGTCCGGCTGTGGCAACGGCGGCGCAGCGTCCACCTCGATAGGCGGATCGGTAACCGGCCTCACCAGCGGACTCAGTCTGGTTTTAGACAATAACAGCTCAGAGACGGTCACGGTCACTGCGGATGGCGCCTTCAGTTTCGGTGGGCAGGAGAAGGCCGGTTCGCTCTATGCGGTTACCGTCGCGACTAATCCGCCCGGCGAAACCTGCGCCGTGAGCAACGGGTCGGGCACGGTTGGTCAATATGCCGAGGACGTCTCAAATATAGTCGTGACATGCACGGTCGTAAGCGGCACGGTGTTTGGCACAGTGTCGGGTCTGGCGAGCGGCGCAACCGTCATTCTGGAGGATCAGCAAGCGATTTTTGATTTCGCTCCGCCGACCACGTTGAGTGTATCGGCGAATGGTCTGTTTACTTTCCCGACTCTGGTGGTAGAAGGAAATGTGTACGACGTTATCGTGTCAACACAACCTGCCGGACAAACCTGCACCGTCACCAACGGCAGCGGGACGATACCGGCCAAGGGCAGTATTTCGGCGGTGCAGGTCACCTGCCAGTAAATAAGCATAAATAAAAATGAGCCAATTAAAAAAGCGGCAGACAGCTCACACGGAAAGTTATTTCATGATCAGCAAAAAAATATTCCTGATGTTGTTATTTATCACCAGCCAGTTGACGATGGTGGCGACGGCGCAAACGGCGCAAACAACGCAGGCAAAAGCACCCAAAGACCTCGACCTGAGTATGGTGACGGAAACGGACGTGGAAATCGTCGATGTCAGCAATCTGGCGGTGCCGGGTAAAACCTATGTGGCGGCAACGATTATGAATGCGTCGATTCAGCGACTGTGTTCCGTGATCATGAATTATCCCGACTACCCGCTGTTTATGCCGAACACGGAACGAACCACCGTGCTATCCACTTCCGACGATGCGACGCTGGTTGAGATGTTATTGCGCTTACCGCTAGGGAAAACCAAGAGATACCGTTTGAAAATGACACCGACAGTAGCGCCGCAATCGTGTCAGGTGGCCTGGAAGCTGGTGCCGATTGAAGGATTGCAGCAGAGTGAAACCATTACCGATACATCCGGGTATTGGTTGTTCACGCCGGATCCGAAAGATGCGAGCAAAACGCTGGTGAAATATTTTGTGTTTGCCGATCCGGGTCCGATTCCGTTTGGCCTCGGATGGATCGTCGATATGATGACCCGAATCAGTTTGCCGCGCACGCTGGAAGCGTTGCGTGAACGGGTGACGGTGAAATAGCGTTGTAGATTGGTGGTTTTGTAGGTTGGGCTACGCTACACCAGCCCAACGTTTTTTGGTGGTCGTTGCTATTTTGGTGTGGAGTGTTGGGCTGATAAGGCGTAGCCCAACCTACTTTATTTCCATGTTTTTGGCGGTGGTTGCAGGTTTGGTGTGGAGTGTTGGGCTG
>FTLB01818289.1_pt1 | contig 47176 bp, 34 predicted proteins | sample 1658291 | NCBI WGS metagenome assembly FTLB01 (sample SAMEA3914812, study PRJEB12502) | metagenome | biome: forest; material: soil | place: Canada | collected 2011-07-07 | depth 0.1 m
ATCCAGTGGTTGGCGCGGCGGTTAGAATATGACACGACCATGGTATCGACGAAATCTTCGACCGTCTGGCTCGAGTTAGGGTACGTCCACGTCAGGTTCTGCACGGACGCCAGCCCCGCCTGCAGGTTCTTGATGCCCTGGATGACGGCGGCCTTGTCATAGTCGTTGTTGAGATACGGGAGCGTTGAGACCACCGTGTCCAGGTCCGGCGTGATTGTCATGCGACCTCGCGATGTGGCACCACGGCCGAGGTACTGGGAGATGGTCATGGCGTTTCCTGAGGGCGTGCCGTCGGAGCCTTCGACGCGGGCAGTCCACATGATCTGGCGCGTGATTCCGTCGGCGCCTTTGATCTCGTCCCACATGATGGGGCCGATGTTTGGGGCTGCTTGTGTTAGGATGCCGGTGCGGTGGTTGAGGTAGTTAGCGGCATCAGTGGTGTTCGGTGACGTGTAGGCGGCGTAAAAGTCGTAGAAGACAACTGAGGGGTGCGTGATGACAGTGTCCGTGTTGCAGTGGTCGTCAAGGTTATAGCCGACGGGCAGGTTGATCCAGGACGAGTTGGAGATCATCGTCGGACCGTCGATAGTCGATGATTGTACGACCTGCAGTTGGTCGATCGGGCCGATGCCGCTACGCAGCAGCAGCTTAGCGGAGCCAAAGGTTCCTGCAGAGAAGATGACGCGACCCGTGATGGCTGTCAGGTTGACGACGCCGGTATAGCCACCGTTGGCGAACGCCTCAACCTCGATGCCCGTGACGTGCCCGCCCGCGCGGATGGCGCGCTTGACCGAGGTGTTCAACCACAAGTGGAAGTTCTTGCGGCCGCTCGCCGTTACGAGATAGGTCGCCATCGGTCCGCCGCGCTCGCCGTTGGAGTACATGTACTCGGTGTGGCTGTATGTGTGGTTCTTCAGGTTGGGCGACTGATTGGCCACGATCGACTGCCATCCCCCTTTTGCCAGACCTCCAGTCAGGACGTTGAAGCCCTGCTGGAGGTAGAGCTGTCCATCCTTGGAGGGGGTGTAGGTGCCGGGAATAATTGAAAAGACCCTACTAGTTGCGTTGGCCACGTCCTTCGACTGCCAACCGGGAGGGAAGTTGTAGTCCCAATCAAGAGTGTAAGGCTATTTGGATCTGTCAGTTTTCTGGATAAATGCGTGGTTCATCTACGAACCTGGGACAACATACATTCCACCACAGGCCAGCGTTGACGGCCGTTCCACCGCCAAGGACGCAACCCTCCATCTGGTCGGTGTCGGTGCACGAAATACCACCAGCATCAACCCAGATTTCGTTGCAGAGACCCGGGACATCGAACCGTGTCAAATTTGTCCCGTCAAGCCAAGACGGCTTCAAGGTTCCACCCCAACGTCCTGATGACGGCGGTCCCTTCTCGATAAGAAGCACGGATTTACCCGACTCGCTAAGCTTGTCGGCGAGGGGGATACCAGCTGCACCGGCCCCGACGACGACGTAATCGTAGCTGGTGGCGGTTGGGACCGGGATTGATGAGATGGTCGAGGTGGACGTCTGGGCACAGCTGCCGGTCACTGTCTTCGTGGCTTTGGCGGCCCACGCTGTATACGAAGGATTTGCGGCGTGGCTGTCAATTGCAGCACCGAAGATGTTCATGCCGTTGTCGTGCTGTACTATCTGAATGCCAGACGGGCATGACGGATTGCCGGGCGATGGGAAGGCCTGAGACCAACCAAGGACGAGGACGCCTGAGCTAGTGGAAGCGGATCCAGCCTGCCCGTCTTGGTTCCATGCCAGACAGTTTTGGCATCGGAAGATGAGGGTGTAATGGGTCGAGTTGATTGTGGACGAAATTTGCGTCAGGGTTGCATTTCCGGTGTAGAGGTCTGGCGTCGCATATGCGGTGGCATAACGAAACGAGGTAAGAATGTCGCCTGTTGAGGTGTTTCAGCCTTTTTCGCACTGCTAGGAATAAGAGCCTTCCTCCTGTTGGAATTACCGTTATAAGGCCAAGCCACAAGAAGGAGTGAGTTGGTCATAGGACCGCCCAGCGAGATGCCACACCAGCCGGTGGCAGTGGAGTTTGTCGAGGCACATTGCTAAAGTATATCAGTATACCGTGGTCTAAGTGAAGGAGAAACTTACAAGATAGCCAATGAACTCAGTAGCATCTACGCTCAAAGCATTCGAGGGCAGTGCAACACCAAATGTCAGGCCTCCGAGGGTTTGGGGTCCCTCGCTGTCACCATTGGGCGGGGCATTAGTCGCCGACCATGTATCGAAGTTGATTCCCGTGCCGGGGTCGGTGTAGAGGACGGGGTTGGCGCTCTGGGCAAGCGAGAGGTGGAACACTAGATAGAGTCAAAATGTCGAGCATGGGAAGCATTCGGTTCGGTTCGTCCTAACTTACAAGATATCGCTGCCAGTAGCACCGCAACAAGGTGGTTGACGGTCAACATCTTGATAGTATGGGGCAAAGGCGTCTAATGGTTTCTTGACCTGCCACGAGAGCGATGGTGACATTCATCAGCCAGCGGGCGTGGGCGACGTTATTAAGGCCTTGTAGGCGCTGACAGGAGCATCGCTGGCTTACCACGAGGTAGTATCTGGAAGACGGCAAGTCATCTTCTCATGCGAGAGAACGAAAACCGAGCAAATCGCGCCGTTGGGTCATTGCAGGGATACATGTATCTACAATCACGACCTACCACTCACAGGTCGATGTCAACGTATCGACGAGCGCGGTGACATCTCTCGTCGAATAAGATGCCCGTCTTGTAGCGTCGTATTGGGTAAATGGAAAGAACAGAAGAATTTACCCTTACCCCGGACTCTTGGTGTGTCTTCCGTCCGGAAATCTCTGTCGCAACCAAAACGGATCCTGAAGGCGCCTTCTTGAAAAGGGCCAGCCGGCCGTGTCGTGTTGCGCCAGTAACATCCCCTTCCCCGCAGCAACGGAACCGCAGATCGTATCGTCAACCTGGCTCGTGGAAATTGTCTTCATTGTGGGGGCAGTTGTCGAGGTATAAGAATCCTTTCGAATGGGTTGGTAGGTCGGTACCACGACCAAGGGGTGTGTTGGACGACCCGAACTGCCGCCCTGCTCAATGCGCCTCTCCGTCCCGCTTTGAACGTCAGCCCGTGATCTTACCTGGGATGCTTTGGTGGGGCTAGAGTGAAGTGAAGTCCGGGGAGGTTGCGCATAGTTGTAGACTCTAGGGCTAGTAGTTCAAGGAAATCCGGGGCGTGAGGCGGCTGGACGGGAGCAAGACGACGCTGGCAGGGGTCCAACTCAACGCTAGCGCCGCTGAAGCTGCCGCCCTGCCGCCACTATACCCGAATCGTGCGCGGCTGGCTGGCTCCGGTTGACCCGATTTCTTCTCTATTGGCGAGTCACAGTTGAAGCTCAACTAGGCCATGGTTAATCAACTTTTCCTAAACCGACGCTGACATTACATCCTCAAAAGTTTAGCCCGCATTTGACATATGCAGCCCGCATGACCGCGAAACCTGACCGAAGGATGGCAATATCTTTCCAACCGTTAGAAGTGTGTCCGTTTCCCCTCTTGTCAGACGAAGGGCTTGTCGCCTCGTAAGTGGTTTGCCAAGTTGTGATTCCTAGTAAAGCTCTTCTCGCAAAAGTAGGATTGGAATGCAGCCACATTCTTGGCTGTATTGGAAACTGCCTATTCCTTAGGCGGCTCGGGGAACTCGTCATCGTAGACATAAACAAAATCGATGCCGTGGAATTTGAGCAGGTGCTTCCTGAGCTTTTATCATAAGCATTTGTCGAAAGCTATAGACTATCGTGCCCCAGCATCTCACAACAATCTGTTAAGCTTCTTAGATGATAAGAACTGGGAGGAGTCCGAAACCATGCTAAGTAGTAAGCTTGCTAGGGCTTCTCCACCGACACCAAATGACTTGATCCCAACTGATAGAGAATCAAAACGATACAATCTCCTCTCAACAGCTCCTCCCCGCCAGTTTTATTCGCCCTAACTAGTTCCAAGCCGGTCATGGCTCCTGCAGTTAATCCGAAGAATGTAAAACACGAACTTGTATTCAGCATCTCTCGACTTGATGGTCCTCCGCAAATTCGTGTTCACGATGAGGACCGAGACAGGAACACAACCTGCTCTCAGCAGACCGGTGTCTAGATGACGACCAATCTTTCGTCGGCATCTTGTTTCAAGGCGGCCACGATGGGTTAGAGTGACCAGAGCACAGGCCGTACACGATGCCCAACTGTTTCTCTGGGTACTCAGCGGACCAATAGTTCGAGTGAATTTCATCGCGGATGTTCCATCCTCTGCCCGGGAAGACCATATTCAGTCAAGGGAGGTCCGGTGTTTTTTTAAACTGGCGAAGAGGACCAACGTAGAAGTATGGACTAAAAGACGATCAGCCGGACAACCCAAAGAAGTCCGGCCTATTCATGCTCATCACGTCAAAGACCTGCCTTCCCGGCCCATCATGCAGCGCGTTGATCTATACAATACCCTGCAGCCTTCCTCGTGCCTCTGATCACGTCGAGTGCGACACGTCCGACAACCAGCGATCGCGTAACCAGGGATCATTGGGCTTGTACACAGTCATGGCGCCGACCATCAGCAGCCACAGCAACAGATCCCGCCGGTTCGGCGTCGTCTCGATGGATTGGCAGGCCTCCTTGAGCCGGGTCTCGAGGTAGGGGTAGCTGAAGGGGGTCTGTGGAACTTGAAATAGCGTCGCCAGGAAGGCTAGCATACCCAACCGGAAGCACTCGCCCAGGAGGTCGGGCAGCGTGCATTGCAGGTGCATGAGACGGCGCTGGATGGAATGCACAATTTCATGGAATTGCTTCTCGCCGATGGTCCTATTGCGGACGGCCGCGGTGTTGAGGAGCGCACCGAGATACTGCAGATCGCGAAATATGGTTGCCAGTCTGGAATCCACAATGCAACCGACGGCGTACAACTCTGGTATAATGCCGGCGATGGGATTTTCGGACGGAAGGGGCTTTTTGTGGTCGAATACCGGATCCCAGAAAGCGGGTTCTGTTTCAAAGATTGATGGCTGCTGTCCGGTGTCGAGGCAAAACCCGAAGTCGAGACTGACCCCATAGTTAGTTACAAGGGAGACGGACAACGAGCCTGCAGATATTAACCTACCGACTCAGCTTGATCCACATCTTAGTATCGAACCAGAACGCATCCAGACCCCCACGAAGACGCACCAGCCGTTGAAGACCGCGGATGTGCATCCTCTTGGCTTCCTCGTCCCCATAATTGTCGGCAAGCATAATAAGGTTGAGAACGATGGAAATGGTCGCATCACTCCGGACGAGGATGTCATCCGACAAGCGTTCATTCAACAGAACGATGGTCTTTCGCAAGTGCTGGTGCGTTGCGTTGCTGAACGGTTTTCTTGTCTTAAAGTCCACCATGGCGGACGCCCTAAGCAGAACCGATTGGAAGAATCCCATGTCGTACGAGAGCCACACAAACCAGGAGCTCCTGCTGTACTCATAATCAACACAGAGTGCTCGGGGATAGAGGAGAGATTTTGACTCGGTGAAGTCTCCAATAGGGATTAGCCGGGGTGCATTGCAAAATTGGACTAGAGGAGTAGACTAACAGTCGAAGAGGAGTTTCCGTGTCTGTAAGTCGATGTCCTTCACGAATTTGACGAGTAACAGGTCGGATGGAAGCGCTATGGGGGACTGCAAGGGCTTCGGCTCCTCGTACTCCTGTTCATTTTCCCAAACCTCGGCTTGCGCACGCCGACCACCGCCATGCTTGGGGCGTTTGGCTTTAGGATCCGGCTTTCTCTTATTTTTGCCGATCATGCAGTGGCTTCTAATCAGTCTCCTGTCAGCTCCCTGATGTACCTGCCCGAAATTGTCAACAGAAACGAAGGCGAAAGTATGCGGCGCATTTGCCGGACGCGATCTCTTCTTCGGCATTGCGAAGACCCTGCGTTAGGGGTACTCTGTAGCGGCGATGGTAGAATGGTTTCTGTTTTGGTTATCGCGCCAGTGTTCGGTGCTATCTAAAGGGCAGAACAATCATCGATTTGAGGCCACGATTGAAACCGAATGCTCGTATGAAAAAGAAAATCGCTGCCAGACGGCGGTAGACAGGAGACGCCGAAGGCCGTTCATCCGGCTGGTTGCCTAGGTTAAATAATCGGTATAATGTTGGCCGTTGCACGCTACCGACAGGGTATACTGTTTCCCCTTTTCGGAAAGGTGCCGGGGTGGTGTGGGTCCAGCTTCACCAGCTCTACGTCGGGAACAGTGAGGCTCTGCCGAAAAGGGGAAACCACATAGTAGAGCCTGCATTATGCAAAAAATAAATATAAATTACCAGGATTTTCCGGAATCTTCCACCTAATTCTTCACCGAAAGATTCCCCCTTACATCGGCTAAACCAAATATTTTCACAATGGTGCCCCCTGCTATCATCGTCTTTGGCGCCACGGGCCACGTCGGCTCAGCCGCCGCGATTCGCGCCCAACAGCTTGGAGCAAAGGTCATTCTGTCAGTGCGTGATCTGCAAAAGCCCATGCATAACCTCAGCCTTGAGGAGGAGAAGGCCAGGGGGTTTGAGCGAGTCCAGGCCGACCTCGACCAGCCTGAAACTGTCGGCTCTGCAGTGCGCTCGACCGGAGCCAAGCATGCGTTCATCTACCTTGTGCGCACGGGGAAGGACTACCTGAGACCCACTATTGAGGCGCTCAAGTTAGCTGGCATTGAGTTCGTCGTCTTTCTCAGCTCCTACACCGTCCAGGGTGACATCCGGAAGATTACGCCTTCCTACTATATACCCTACGTCCATGCACAGATTGAAATTGGCCTCGACGATGTCTTTGGATCTGAGGGCTATGTCGCAATTCGACCGGGCTATTTCAATACCAACGCCACTCGTTGGGCGAGCATGATCCGCGAGGGGGAGGTCAAGGTCCCTTATCCGGATGTTAAATTCGACTGGATTACGCCCGCCGACATCGGTAGAGCGGCTGGTACTATACTTGTGCAGGGACAGGGAATGCAGGCCACAGCAGGCGCCGAACCGCGTAATTCCCTCACGGTTTATGGACCCAAGCTTCTGTCGCAGAGGGAAGCTGTCCGGATCTTTAGCAGAGTCCTTGGCAAAGATATCAAGATCACCGAACAAAGTAACGAGGAAGCTGTGGAGTCCATGGTGAACGCCGGGATGCCGCCGCCTTTGGCAGGGCAAATGGTGTCACTCTTGGCCAGGTGGGGTGGAGGAGGGGAGCTTGATTTTGGATTAAACAGCAAGACACACGAGGAGGCAATCGCCAATTTTCAGAAATATGCCGGTCAGCTCACAACCTTAGAAGACTGGGCTAGGGCTAACAAAGAGTTAATTAGCGGTTAAGTTAACCCTGAACGCCATTCAGCTACATAGTACTTATTCGCACCAAAAAGGTTCTTAGACCATATACCGCTGTTACAACCATCGGTGCTAGGGGCTAGACGTGATGGATTTACGGACCTCCGGCCAGGGTCAGAGGGTAGGTACAACGGATACTGCCGCCGTTCACAGTCCCTAGCCAGTTCTATATAAAACAGCTAAAATCGGGATCTCTAAGATATAGGCCAGCGATTAATCTCGGTTTTTAACCACCACCTGCTCGGCGCGTATACGCCGTGCTGGCTCAGCTACACCTTTTCACTCCACTGTGCAACCGCTGGCAGAATTAAGCCTATGCCGCTAGGGTTTCTACCTCTAGGCATGTGTTACTGGTATAGAATAAAAGGAATGGTTTAGCTATTGCTGTGTACTTGGCTGTAAGGATGCAGCCAACTGGCTGTCCGTGATTAGTCTATACAAATGTTTAGATCCCGACCTAGGGGACTTTTTATTTAAAATAAAATTTTAAAAAATTATATAATAAGTGGTGGGAAAAGTACGGCCTTTGCTTGTCTATGGTGCTCGCTTATGCACCACATTAAACATTCAGCATTGCTTCCTTAAAAGCTAGTCTCAAATCTATAATTCGCCGGCCGTTGCTTTCCATGCGCCTAAGTATGCAATAGACATGCTCACGAGTACCAATGCCCATCTCTGTACTAGAAAAAGATGAAAATATGCCGATATAAACTTTGCCGCGGCACCCGCTAGTACAGCCATCCAAAGCACGAAGAAGAGTAGACCAAAATGCTGTTTTGTGGCTGCCGGCTTTACTACCTGCATCTCGCTAGCACGCATGCTCGTTCCCCACCCATCCGCCGTGAGAGTGAGCATACTCCAGACGTGGATAGCTGGTAAAGGAATGTAGTAGAAGAGGATGCCTGGAACGAGCCATTGCCATGCGCGCCAGCCCAGCCGGTCTGGATTCCGGAGTAAGTTGTAGACAAGCGAGAGTAGCAGACGGAAACCAATGTCGGCGAGAGAAACAGAGACAAGCTGTTTGGACGTGACGAGATAATACAGCACTGCAACGACGGCGAGTACGGGTCCAAATTCCCTCTTCGACATGCCAAAGAATAGAAGAGGATGGCTGATTGCGTATACGCGCGGCATGAGGAGGGCCTCTATATGAGTCGCTCGCCCCCATCTCAGCTGCTGCTTTAGCCATTTCGACATGGTGGTAGGCGTGTCGGTCGCGGTCAGGACGTCTGAGGCATAGACGACCCCCCATCCTCGCAGAAGAAGGTTGGTGGTCAGATGGCGGTCTTCATTAATAATCTACGTCAGATGTTAATTTCTTGGAAGCTATGAAGCGGGGTGAACTGCTGAACAGGAGGACAAACCATGCGTTTTCCAAGAATTGTTTGTAGGTACCAAGGTACAAGCATGTCTGGAAGCGCCGAAAGCCGGAACACTGAGCAAGGTCCGCTTTGGCAGTCGCTCGTTAGGGTTACCGCCGTCGTAGATCGGGTAAGATAAAGTTCGCCCCAGTAAACTGTCGATGAGAGCTTGGAGATGATAGAATCAGCGAAGTTGTGAATAATGAGCCCTGAGCTGGCGCCTGCAGCTTGAGGGTCCGCCGCGATAGTATCAATAGTTCGCGAGAGAGAGTCTGGAAACACTATAGTATCTGAATCCGACGACCACAGAAATTCAACTCCAAGCATGTCAGCGATCACTAAGGAGAAGACAAAGGTAGTAAACATAATGCCCTTTTTGTGCAGGTGCCGTTGCCGAAGGCATAACCGCTTGATGCCGTCTGGGCCTCCAGCCGTGAAGCGGTGCTGCTCAAGAATGCCTCTGGCGAGCTGGATGCAGTGTTGCATCACAATCCGATCACATTCTTTCTCGTCGATTGCTGGCTCATATTGTTGTCGCATGTGTATCATTTTGCCCTTCGTGTGTTCGGCAATGTGACCGAGGGGCTCGGGGACGTGAATTACAGCCGATCGGTCGGGGTATGCCTATCCAAGTTCAACTTTTTGCGCCGTTGTAATAGTAGGATCATGTTAGGCCACTTAACGCACCCTAAGAAAGACGTTGACCATTTCTTGGTCTTCTGCCTCATCGCCATCGATCCCAACCAAGAGAAATGCACAACCACGGGCGGATTTGTAGCTCTCCATGGCTCGAGCAAATAAAGAAGGATCCTCGCGCCACCCAACAACCGCTGCTATGCAATCCAAGCCTGGTGGAGTTCGCTGAAGCCGTATGTCTTCTTTCTTCTCCAAATTGATATCCTCGGACGACTGGTCCTGCCCGCTTCTGCCTTTGCAGTAGAATCTCTGCCGCCGTTGCTCATTGAAAAATCGGTTTAGCTCGGCCAGCATTATCGTGGTCAACATATCCAAAGTAATCGGATAATCGGATGATACAGTCATCACGAAGTATAATGGCAAAGACAGCGCGCAGCAAAAGAGATTGATTGCTTGCCGCCACCACGAAACATGCTTCCCACGAGCTGTCGAGGCCGCGCTAATAAGGCCAAAGGCATTGTCCAGCATTATGCGTAGCAGAAAGGGGGGGAAATGAGTTCGAAGAAATGCTAGCAGCTCAATGAAAAATAAATTCGAAGAGATGTCCAAGCCAGGCCCTGATTTGCGTCACAGAAGCCCTTCACCATTTTTGACCTTCTTTGTTTCGAAATTCAGCTTTACCAAAACACTATGTCCACTTGTCTGTGCAGAAAAAGAATACTGAGTCATTATAGGGGGGTTAGGCAGAACGAGGCCTTACTGCGGAGCTTCTGCCTTTTCAATACGATATCTTGGCGCGGTCGGAACTGAAAAATGTGCTTGAAGCCCCGGACGGCAGAGCTGTGCCAATGTTCATATTTTCGTGCACCCACTTTGGATGGACCCTAAGCCCCTGGCTGGCGCCTGGATCATGGGTGCATTTGACTCAGGATTCGCGAAATGTCCTTGGCGTTAATCTGCCGGCGGCCCCTTGTAACATGGCTTGTGGTACCAGTATTTTAACTAACCGAAACGAAGCGAGGCGCAGCAATAAGAACATGTAAATGCAAAAGCTCGACTCGCCTCAGCATGCAAGAAGAGATCCCAGCATGTTTTTAGCTGGTAGAGGTCCCGGATTTGGGCTCGCTCATAATTGACATCGCGCAGATGCTCTGCAAGCCAGACATGGGCGCCATTTACAGAAACAACCGGCTCGTGCCAGCAATCATCATTGCGGTGTGTTTTTGGCTATTTTTCTCGCTTTTACGCCCGGTGTCCATCGATGTCTTGCGAGATGCTTTTCCGGAACAGCCCTCAAAAACGGCACAGGATAAGCAAAATTCGGTCTCTTCACGACCGAGACCACCAAGCAAAACAATCAGTGCATCAACAACAACCCCTATTGCCGCTCAACATGGTTCTCAGCCCAGTCATGCCGGCGAAGGACTTTCGAAGGATGAGGTTTTGTTAGTCATGAAGACAGGCGGCACATCAATGTGGAAGCGCCTTCTTATTCACCTGTCCACTACTCTGAGCAGCGAGCGAATCAAGCAGCAAAATACCGTCATCTATTCCGATATTGAAGCAGTGATTGGTAGCTTCGAAGTGGTGGACATACTGTCTAACACCACGACAGAGACCATGATGGGCCCACAATTCGATGTATACCGTGAGCAGTCCGACTACCTGCAACATAACGTTTACTTCGAGGCAGGAGGTGTGGAAGGCGACGACTGGGGCCCACAGGGTGGCTGGATTATTGACAAATACAAGTTCGTGCCTTTGATTGAGCATGCTGGAAAAAACTGGCCCGATGCGAAGTGGTATATCTACATGGAAGACGACACCTACCTCTTTCTCCCCAACGTCCTGAAATACCTGTCGACGTTCGACTGGAAGAAGCCGCACTGGCTAGGCAGCTACGCGGCCAAGTCTGATATAGTCTTTGCTCAGGGCGGCGCTGGCTTTGCACTGTCCAGGGGAGCTTGGGAGCACTCGTTTGGACAGAACCCGCAAATGGCTCGTGATTACGAGCAGTACGCAGCGGACCATTGCTGCGGCGACCAGATCCTGGGCTACGTACTAAACGAGTACGGTGTACATTTTGGTGAAAATGGCGGCGATGAGACTTTCAGGTATGGCTTCAATCCTAAGGTTCACTGGAACTTCGCATTCGAGAAGTGGAGCTGGTGCGATCCGTTGTACTCGTGGCACAAGGTACACAGCCGGGACGTGGCCCTATATTACGAACTGGAGAAAAATTGGGACTTTACGGTACGTTGTCGCCTCTGTTTGAGCGAATAAATGACATACTAAGTTAACATTGATGATAGAAGCCATTGCGACATGGCGACTTCTTCTTACGTATAATTGCCCCCCATCTCAAGAAGAGAGTCGAATGGTGGGACAATCAATCGAATCTGTACAGCGTCACGTCGGCCAACAAGAATGATCCCCCGACTCCAGAGAATCTTTCTGCAGTGGATATCTGGAAAAATGGATGGCAGTCTGTTAAGGATTGCGAGGCTGCATGCCTTTCCTGGGAAAACTGTATGCAGTGGAGCTTTACAGAAGATCTGTGTCGAATGGACGATAAACTCATTATGGGCCGAGGCTATTCACCATCTATGTCACAGAGAAGGACGACACTACTCAGTACTAGCGGCTGGATTACAGAGAGACTGGAGAAATGGCAATGTGATTGACGAAGAAATGTATCATGAGTCCAAGTATCTAAGCGCCGATAAAATAGGTATAATCAGCAACACGCAACGACCTAAGCGAGACTAAAGATATTTTTCTCGGAGCTGCGTTTAAAACTTATCTTGGGTGTTAGACCATGGAAGAGATGTTGGTGACGAAACTGGATCACGCCGTCCCGGATCACTCTTAGCATTTCTTTTCTTCTTACATAGAGATGGTGTAAAGAGATAGGCGCTGGAGTTTTTACACAGTCGGGCGGCGTATAGTTTCAAATTCAAGGTGATTGGCACTAATATATATTGGGCAAGACCAGGTGATATGAACCAGCCCGGGCTTTAGACTCGACATGCCGGATCTGACGATGAATGTGTATGCATAGGTGTCTGCTCTGAGCCACTTCGATCTTGCGCGCTGGCAATTTGATTTCATATAGAACAGGACTGACATAACGTTACATTCTCTTTTCTCAGATCAATATGACTTCTCAGCAAGGTTGGAGTCAAAACGACTTTTCGTAGTATTACACTACCGCACTTCGAACCATCTTGGCTCGAGCCCAGAATCTTTCACATAGTAACTCGCTTCCTCCGCCTTTACTAGGGGATAAGCAAAGGATGGCCCAACGTGCACATAGTGTCCACCTACCTCCCGCAGCACGATAGGAGTTTCGCAATGCTCGACAAGACAGAGGCAGTCTCCGGCCTGGAGGCCCGTCGGGGCGCGGCCAAAGATATGTTCATCGGGGAGCCAGAACCATGATGATAGCCTGTCACCGAACTTGGACATGATATCTTTTCTGAAGCCGTATGCCTCGCCAATTGGTATACGTAATGCAGTCTTTATCGCGTCCTCGACGGAGCCGATGAGTTTCCTATTGTTTTGTCAGTCAGCTCGCTGTTTCGCTCTTTGAACTCCGTGGCTGGATGAAAAGCTGGCGTACTTGGGTCTCTGGTATTTGATAACCAGCCTATGTTGCCCCTGTGTATATCGGGGTCGAATCCAAGGCCCACACTTAAACCGAGGGCGACGCCGCTGTCGAAGCCGAAGCCTAAGTCGAGATTGAAACTGAGGATCATGCAGACTCTGCACCCTTGAGATGCCGTTTATCCACTCGTACAGTGATTTACTCTCGATAATGGTTTCAAGACCTTCCGGGAGCAAGAGAAAGACTTTCAAACGCGAAAATTCTCGGCAAAACCCAAACAGATATCCCAGGAATGTGGCGTACTTGCCAGATGGCGGCGACGGGAATGCTCGGTAGTGCGAGCTGTCAAGCCAAACGCACCGATATAATAGCTCCAGTGGCGATATCGTGAGCCATGTTGCTGTCTTGCGTATTGAAAGGAGGAAAAGATCCAAGAGATTTTCTTCCCCCGTTATGTTTTCGAACTCGGTGATTCGGCCGATAAGATAGCCTCTTATATGGAGGCTCTGCGCTTGGATACTCGGTAGTAGCGGTGACGATTGAATAGGCAATATAGGACTCCCGGCGCCGATATATCCCATGGGGAAGGAACATGATCTGCTGAGATCCAGCGCCCACGATGGCAAGTCGTCTCTCTGCCCGGGGAGGCCTGCCCCGGTCATCTTCAGAAAGGACAGTGCCGCGCTTTGGTAGGGTGGCGGCATCATCAGTTGACTCACGTAGAGACATGAACTCATCCACCGACGCGTGTAGTCTATCCAGACATCGGCCAAGGGAGTCGAGTAGCTGGGAGCTATGTCCAGGCAGCTAAGACCCAGAAGGCCATAGAGCGTATCTCGAGGGTCTGAAGCTCGCAGCCCGACAATCAACGGGTAGAAGGACGTGTTCAGTCGACAGCGGGTAAGAAATTGGTGCTGTTCAGAGTCGTTGACATCATCGCTATCCTTGGGTTGATTTATCCCACCCGTACGTCTTAAGCCGAACCTAGCGTCTAGATTATCCCACGCATCAGCGAAGAGATGGAGCAGAAAAATATCCCAGATATCTTCGGACAGAGATTCTGGTTGAACAATGTGCGAGGATTCGGTCTGTCGAACGCCGCGCAGCGTTTCTGTGACAAGCTCGAGATTCTCGAGAGGAACGCCTTCGTCAACATTGACGGCGGCTAAGTCCTGGGCGAGGACGAATTCCTGGTATATCCACACTCTCTCCCAATAAGCATCCTGGAGGAATTTTTCGATACTATTGATTATCGCCACCAACTCCCGCTGCTGAAGGTCTCGACTCAGGATCGGGAGGGCGTGCACGAGCCATTTCAAGTCGCCAGGTTGCTCAGAACTAGGGGCCTGGCAGCGACGAATGCTCTCTGCCATGACGTTTATCGCGCTCAGACCCAAGGAATACGACTGACCACTGCCAAACCATGCAATAACCATGAAGGCTTCGGAGTATAGAGCCTCCATCATTGTGACCTGATCGGCTCGTTCTCCCAGATCGGACTGGTTAATGCAAATGGCGTCCACCCAGATAGGGCAAGGCTCTGCAGCTGGGATGACCTTCGGGGTAAAGGGCCTCTCGAATCCTATAATAGGAAATTCTCGACGAATGCGATGGAGGGCCGATTCAAGGTTGGCCGTCGCGGCCATCTCATGGCCGTTGACCATGATCGTCCTTATATCGTGCGGGTCACCCCATACATAAGACAGGGCGCAGAACGGGATGCTTCCGAGAGGTGCCGTGAACATGTCGCAGTGAACCATGCCATCGTCCGATCCTGGTATGACATATAGGAAACGGAACTCCAGTTTGGTGCGATCCAGGGGCAGGTATAGCGCATTTGTTGCCATGGTTGCCCTCAATGTCACCTATATGGTCTCAGACCACCAAGTCCGGATTACTGTTCGTGTCATCAATGTCTAGGTTTATTTCAGATGAGGGACGAGTTTTCAAGAGCAGCGCTCCTCTGCAGGGCGAATCGGAAGCAGTAGACATTGAGGGGACCGGGCTGAGCAGATACGCACAACTGACGCCTGGCCATCAGTGCCTACCAGGCTGGGTTAGCCTCAAAACGGCAGAGGCCTCCATGACTTTCATGGCTGAGATTCAGGCACCAGCGCCCGACTACAGTGTGCACTTTTTCTGCGGTCGTCCAATCAGTTTTCCGCACCAATTGTACTCTGCAAGTATTTCGGTTCTTGGGCGCTAGCGCTCACGGCTGTAGAGTAAGGCAAATTGATCTACCACAGAATGCTCAAATTTAGTTCAGCCTCAAGCAATCGTTTCTAGCGATTTTGCAACACTTGAAGGAAGCGCAAGCAGTCTACTATAATATACGACAAGCTGCCATGCTAATCTCAGATATGGAGACCGGAGGAGTTCCATGCTGCTGCCCCCTAGTCCTTTTACAGCCAATATCTTGAGTTTGTGTTTCAAGTACAATCCTCCTCCTCTACTCTGGTATGTTATCGCGTAAGACGAGGCTCTCGTGGTTTTCTGTCTCTTGGATCGTATATCCCTTGCCTGACAGATCGCTTTCGTGGAGCTCAGCTAAAGCGAAATCCATAGGATCGCCAAGGCTGCTATCACGCGAATCATGGTCCAGCAAAGCGCCTCTTCTGACGTTATTGTGGGTGGCATCTTTTGTGCGTCTTGAGATGTTAATTTTCTGCACCCGGTACGCGAATACAAAATCACTACCTGCATCCCAGCCAATCGAGTTGGATGTCTTTGTCCCAGCCTCTCCGCCTGGCCCGACGGACACGGGCGCGATGCCCGTGACCGCGAGGTCCAGCTTCGTAGAGGCGGTTGTCTTGGACTCGGTAGTCTCCGAACTCGTCAACTTGGCCCCATAAAAAGCCTTTATGCCCGTGACGATGAAGAAGCTCCGCCTTCTTCTACTGATGAGCCGCGCCACAGCGTCAGCCTCCAGACATGCCCGGATGTAGACATCATTGGGGAGAAACTCGGTAGTCTCGAGGCGTTCGACGGTAAAGACTTGGTTCGCACTATCGGTATGAGCTTGTTAGCAATAGCAAGGTCGCAGTCTTTGCTGCAAAGGAGGCTAGGCGACACTACAGACCCCTTGTTCCATTCGTGTGCCAGGTCCACTTTGATACCGAGAATAGTCAAGAACCTGGTCCAGATTCCAAGCTTGCCGGACCGGAACTCCTCGGCTTTGAAGATGTAGTTTGTCTGCCAGCTCTCGGTCAATACCCCGGATCCAGGCTCAGGAGGGAAGTCGGTTTCCTTAGGAGGGGGCGGGGGTGGGCCGCGGTGGATGGGATCCTCGGGGGCTCCAAGGTCAAGAAAGACGTTCCCCAGCTGGAGCGCGCCGGACTTCGGGTGATGGTGCCATGTCGGCGCCAGGAAATAATATTTTGTGGGGTTTGACATGATGCAAAACTCATCATCGCGGGATGAAGTCGCGCTACGGAGGGCGAAGATTTCGAAACTGGGAGGCTACCTAGGTACCTAGGTAGCCCCGCAAATTACCGGTCGCTACGAGGTGGGACAACATCCAACGGAACGACGCCGATGCGGCTGAGATGATTAGTGACGTGGCAGCACCCCTTCCAATCACAGCTTATCTCTGTGCGCCTCGAGCCACTCGCACGGGGGAACTTTGAAAGCGTCGTCGCGCAAGCGTTCTGGGTTGAATTTACCGCTTTCAGTTTCCCGAGAGGTGGAATGGTGCGGCACATTCGTAGTATATGAGCTACCTACGTCTGCAGAGAATCATAATGTGGATCTATTTTGACCGAGTATGAAGAAAGAAACAGTCAGACTCCTATTGAACAGTAAGGCTTGATACAGAATTGGATGCATTTTAGATAGACACGAGGCATACGGAATACCGAGGGTCTAATTACTACGTACATGCCGCCTAGCCGCCTCCTCCGCTATTCTCTCTCTCCTTAGCCTAGCAGATGATTGTTACTCTCCGCGACGTGGACACGGGGAGCATGGGTGTTATACAGGTCCAGCACGGTGGCTGAGACGGCGGGAGGATGACCGTCTCGAAGCCCTGCTGGATGCTTACTGCGGCAGCGGCGAGCCTCGCTTGCCAGTTGCCAAACGCTCTAACGATGCGGGTGCCGCCGGCATAGCCTGTGTCCAGAAGCTCTTCCCAGTTATCTATACTCACGAGTCCATCTGGGAAGTGCAAGCGCCGCTCATCATCTCTGTGTTGGCAGAGAGAATTCGGCGATATCCTGCGGCACTTCACGAGAGATTCTACAATGTCTAGATCCGCAACCCAGTTGCCTTGGTCCCAGACCTGCATCAAGCCCTCCATCAGCAAAACACCGCCTGCAGTTCGATCGGTTGGATTCTCAGACTGGTAAGGAGTCACCCAATCGGTGAACGACATGTGGATGCTTGTATTGGCGAAGTTGTCTTGCATCTCACCATCGAATCTCTCAAAATTCACGACGCGCCACGAGTCCGGCGATATAGCTTTGAGGGTTGGCTCAAGTTGGGAGACCCAGAGCATGATCCCGAGATGGTGGGTGCGGACAGGGATGCACAAGATCTTAGGCCTAGCCTGCTCGGGCCGGGTGAATGGATCGCTTAGAATGGCTTCCGTGGTATATATATATCCGTTTCCAGACACGGCGAATACATTGCTCAGATCCGCTAAGCTAATATCCGGGGCTCCCATTGCCATGTGCAAGATGCAGCCCAGGGCTCTGACTCTGTAGAGGCCGGTGCTACCACCTTGAAGACCCCCGTAACGAGGCATCCAAGGGCAATCGTAAAGATGCTGCTCTAAGACTCGGCTGGAGATCTTCTGGTGGTACATGTATTGGAACACGTCCGATGCGAATGCGAGTGCATTAAGCGAATCTTTGAGGTGGGCCACCGTGGATAAGCAGCCTCTCTCCCCCAGGAGGAATGCAGACAGAGCCTGGGGATCCAGAGCGCCAGTTTCCAGGGCAGTGTGCACCTTACTAGCAGAGAGCGAAGTTGACTCGTTATCTAGCGACTGGTCGTCGGGCTGGCCTCTACTATGAAGAGATGAACCAGCGCGCAGCAAGCTCAAGAAGGTTGAGCGCGCCGAGAGGCCGAATATCGCGTCCATGGGCTCGGCAGCGGACCCAAATGCCGTCTGAGCTCTACCGCTGTGTAGTCCCAGCCTGACCAGTTTCAGCAAGTCGCCTGGATCGCGCCGGGGCGGCTCGAGCGGCTCGGCGTCCTTGGCGAGAGACCTCGCCACACTGCTGAGCATAGCGAGCCAGTGGCTCGAGCTCTGCTCTCCCGAAGCGGTGCCTTGGGGCTCCTCATGTGCAGACGGAAGCTGTTGATGTAATAGAACGATAATAGCTGCCGCTCTTCCGACCTCCATGTCGGCAAAGCCACAGCTTCTCAACACCACCCCAAATGCAATATAAAGAAGATCTCCGAAGCAGAACGAAGAGTTTTTATCCATAGTGGAGTCCCTGGGCAATTCTGGAGAACGGTATATAAGACTACGGGCATGTTGGAGCGGGAGTGACCAGCACTCTGAGTCGGTGTTCATGCCTAGGGTGAGGATCCCGGCGGAAGGAAGTAGCACGTCGCCGAGATAAACGTAGTTGGCCGTCGTTCCGACCACGGCCATGTCTGGGTAGAGGTGCCACGACGAAATGGCAGCAAAAACTGAGTGGTTTATGATGCGCTGAGGCATGCCGCCGATCGCACGCTCCATAACGAGTCGGGCGGCGTTAAAATTGGTCAGGACGTTGTCGTACGTCATCCCAGTGGAAGTGGGTAGGTAACCGACTACGTTTTGCACGATGAGAGAGAACTGGGTCTTTTGTCTCTCTTGGGTTGTGTCTGCGCTACGAAGCCAGGCCCTCGTGTTTGCGTCCCAGTCCCAGAGCTGCTGCCGGGTGATCTCGAGGTTCGCCGCGACTGCTGCCCTCACACTTGACATATGCCCTTCGGCGTCCAGGGCTGCGATCTCGGCCCTCAGACGCTGCTTTCTCACGCTGACTAACTCAACCCAGATAGCCGCTGCCTCGCGCGCATCCCAGAGCCGCGCCAGCATGCATGCTAAGAGGTGGAGGACTATTGCTGCGGAGCCTGACGTTGCGGACGCCCAGACGGATGCGGCAGCGTCGGCGCCACCGCCACCACCCGGGGCGTGGTTCCGAGCCACGATAGCAGAGGCGCGGATACCGTAGGCCTTGAGGAGAAGAGGTGAGGGGGGATCCAGGCAGGCCTCGAACAGGCTGCCGAGCCTCCTAGCGGTGGCGTGCGGCAAGCCTGTCTCAGCAGCTTCGCGCGCCTTGCTAGAGAGTGCGCCGCGAATGCCTTGGAACTCAGTCGGTACTTCCATCTTTAACAACGAAAAGTCTATGTTCAAGTTGGCGGTCGCCAACAAGATTTCCGACGCAGTCGATTTCATGGCAGCTGACAACGACGGGACTTGGTCCGTCTTCTGCGAGTCCTCGCGCGCGCGCCGTCGAAAGCTCTCAAGGACGGGGTCTTCGAGCGGTTCCCAAGGCGAGGGCGACGACGAACCGATCCAGTCCCACTGAGAGTTCCAGGTTTCCGGGCCGCGCGATCTCGCCGTATCGCTGGTGACCACAAATCGGCCAGACTGACCATGTGTGGACCGGTGGACAGCCAACAAACGCCATTCCGTGAAGGTTCGCCCACACTCGGGGCACTCTGCTTCGTGCGGCGCCAACTGATGCTCTTCCAGCTTTTGCGGAGTGGAGAAGTGAATGCAGCACTCTGGACAGAAGTGCTCGTAGATCTCTGCCTTGGCCCCGGTTATAACCGCCCCATCCTCTGCATCGTAAATCAGGAACTCCTCGGCATATCCTGGTATTAAGAATGGGCTTTTTGACACAACCTCGGAGTGCTGGGACGCATTATCCATTTCTGCTGTCCGATGACTGAGCATCTGCCTTACCTGGACGATTTGGGCATGCGGCAGTGAGGGAGGCGCGCATGGCGATATGAAGTTTCGCGCAGCCCAGCTCTTTAGCTGAGCCCAATTGCGAATGTACGGGGGTATGATTGAGCTTAGTTTCTCCAATACTCTCTGCGGGACGTCCACGTTATCCACCATATGATGATCTCCGATGTTGACGAGGGCGCCAAGCAGCGTGGCACCAGTGCGCGTCTCCGCGGCGACGTAGGCTGCGATCCCACCCCAGTGCGCGAAGGGATCAGCATCTTCAGAGTCTGCTCCTTCGACGCTTGTCGGTAGCGAGTCTCCGTCGTGGAATATGAGCTCGGCTTTGTCATTTCCGAGCTCCTGCAAGGTGTGCCGATCAGCCCCTCCGCCGCTGCTGGCTGAGTTGGCGGAGCGAGAAGAGTTGGTGTCCATTTGCTCCTCGGGGATGAACGGGAGGGACTTCAACGCAAGGAACCGGAGGTGACCAGCGATATGATCTTCCAAGGTTCCTTTGAGTTGCGGGTCCTGGCGTGTCATGCCGCAGAGCGGACAGGCATCGAAGAGCGGACCTAGCAGCCGAGCGTTGGCGTCCGCGAGCACCGAGAGCTGCGCGGGTGTGAACGACTCCTCGTGCTCGTCTTGCATATGCCTCTCGTATGAGTCTCGCTGGTCGAATATACGCCTGTCGTGGGGTCCTGCTTCGCAGACCCAGCGCATGGCATGATTCCTCATGTGCAGTATCCACGAATCGCTGTGGGTGAAGAGCTCGCTTGCCATGCCGCATTCCGTAAACAGACATACATAGGGGTCCAGATCAGTCTTCAGGTGCTCACTTGTGCCAGTCAGCTTCTCAGTGTCTTGTTGTCCTGTCATCCACCCACCCACCTTCCCCCCAACGGCAGTACTTACATCCACTTGCTGTCCTGTTTCATCGCTGTGCTTGACAGGGCCTCTAGGCAGTATGGACATGTTACTTCCATCTCCGCGTCGTTGTAGGAAAGCCAGTCGGTCTTTGTCTCCCTGTGGAGCTGATTTTTCAGTTCAAGGATGCTAGCCTGAAGCAGGATGAGATCGTTCGGAGCCAGCGGCGGCCGCCCGGGCCCAGTATGCTCAGCAAGAATGTTATAATTTGGCAGCTCGCAAAGCCGAGATTTGTGCTCATCGCGACGCTGTCTCTTCTGCCGGCGGAAGCGATCTAGGATTGCGGCACGGGGAGGCGGTGGCCACACGAGCTTCTCGTGCTTCGTCAAGGGGATCGTCTTAGGCGCTGCAACTGAAGGGGCACTAGGACGAGGTGCTTGGAGCTTAGCGTGGTCCAGCGTAGTCGTTGTCTGGACCTGAGAAGGCGTGACGCTCGTCTCCACGAAGGAGATATTCTTGCCCGCGTCCTGAGTTGTCGGTTCTGATTCCTCGCCGAGAGGCACATCGTGGAATACCGGGATGATTGGTCTCGCCAGTTGATCGCCCTCGACAGAATTCGCCGCCGGTTCCGTACGCCGAGAGGTGCTACCAGCGCGGCGCTGCCGGCGGTACATGATTCTCTTGCGCCTAGCCACCATGGCTGAGGCGAGCCTCTCTCGGATCCGCGGGTCGCAGCCCGGGAACTGATCCGCCAAGTTTCGAGAAAAAGCCCGCTCCAGATCAGCCTCAATGTTGCGGTCTTGATCGTCCACAATTTGGAAGGATCTCTCCGCCTTGGTGTTCTGCGACTGCCTACCTGCTCTGCGTATGGCATTAGAAAGCTGGTGTAAGAGACGGATGTCGCTGGCGCAGGACTCAATCGCGTGTTCATAGCTCTCGAGTCGGCCACTGCTGCCGCTCTCGGCTGTCACACATTGGTCATCTAGGTTAGCATTCTTGGCTTTATTCTTGGCTTCATTCCTGGCTTCAGCAGCGAGCGCGATAATCTCAGAAGCACCTAGGAACGACATTGAGCAACTGCGATCACGATCTCTTGATAGACCTCTGCGAGGGAGACGATATAATGACTTACAGCGGTCTATGTTGTCTTGTAATACTGCCAAAAGCCCTCGCACGAGACGGTGGAAGTCCTGGGCACCTGCGAGACGGAAATCAATCGACCTCCTGCCTCTTAAGAACACCCCGAGATTCGATGCCCACATGGCAAATCGACCTCGTTGATTACGCATCACTGCAATCTCTCTGGATCCCGCGCCGTTGAGTAGCTGCATACATCTGTCGAACGAGTCTGCGCAATGCTGCGCGCCCTCCGCGATGGAGTGGTACCGCTGGGTTGCCATAGCACCCGTCACCGTGTCTGGTGCCCAACTGAGCTTGAAATCAAACCATTATGGGTCGTCTTGGACGGGCCCAAAAATGTCAGCCAAGTTGTCGCCATGTTTACCCCGCAGCTCTGCATTGATGCCTCAGGTCTTGGTCCCTTTTCGCTTCCAGAGTGCGTCAAGAGCTGTGGTGCGGCTGGTCATTCGTCAGGCCCACCACCCGCCACCCATGCCCACCATCTGAATGCTTGGCTCACCTCGCAATCTTGCCATGCTAGCCTACCTTCTTTCCTGACTGCGGATCTATTCCGTACGCCGGTGGACTAAGGAGGAGTTGTCGCCATGGACCCGACGATCTTCGTCGGTCCGTCGCAGAACGTTGACCTGCTGGCATCCCTGCTGCCAATCATCGCCCAATGCGCCGACATATTTGATCGATTTCCTGGAAAGGTCATGGATGATGCCGCCCTCGAAGCTTCTTATCTGCGTCTCATGGCGGGATGCTACGTTCTAGGGCGCGAACTCGAGCGTACACGAAATTCCATCGACCCTCTGGATCAGCACGTCACAGATCTTCTGGGCGAGCTTGAGGTCATCGTCAAGCCCGCTCCCGCGGACTACGCTCCGCCGTTCATATTATCTGCTTGCAGGTATCCTAAACTCCAGCAGCTGCGGCTCGTGTGGCCTTTGATCGAGACAATCGAGGCCCCCGAGGAGCAGGCGAAGCGTACAGCCGCGTGGTTAGACTACTGGAGCAAAAAGAGTAACGTGCGGATCTACGAAGCCACGCAGCGTCTCGTCAAGACATGCCAGACGCGATCCCCGCGATCACCTGCTCCACTGCAAGACGGAGACATGATGCCCATCGTAAAACGCGCGGCACCAGCTCCTCGGGTATCCAAGGCTGCAGAGACGGCACTGAACTCTTTAAAGCTCGCGAAGAAATGCTTGTGCCATCCTCGCCATAAATACGCCGTAGGCCTCTACTTCGCGACCTATCGAACACCGCATGACGAGAAGGACAGTACCATCCTCGATGTGTCTCTCTCGCTAGAAGGGATATGGGAGCATGTACAGATCTCCGACGAAGAGCGTAGAGTCACGTTCGCGTCTGCCCCCCTGGAAGCCCCGTGTCCGCCTCGCCTGGGAGAGGAATATGCACAGGAAGACGACCCGGAGATCACGCAGCTATGTCTGCCCATTGTGCAGATCCGGCGGCTTCGATCTCACAGTCTGAGGTTCGCGCTGAGGAAGGGAAAACTGTGGAACCAGGCCCCGGCGGAGTACGTGCAGGGCGTACCGCTTCCAAGCGATCCGCTGTCGCTGGAGGATTTCCTGTCCGATGTAACCCTCTATCCTCGCCTGACAGACATGACGATACGCATACTGGCCGTGCTGCTGAGCCACGCCGTCTACCACTTCCATGGTACGCAATGGATGCCGGATGGATGGGGCCCAGACAGTATTCTCTTCTTCCAGGTCTCTTCGACCATCCCCATCAAACCGTACATCCAAGTGGTGCTCGAAGATGGTTTGGACCCTGCCGGGGCAGCGCTGCTCCCGGCATCCCACGACAGCTTCTTGGACAAGTACTTTTATCACCCGTTTCCCCACCTGGTCATGCTGGGTATCATGTTGATGCAGATATACCTCAAGAAAAGCCTCCGCTCGTTTCTGGAAGAATTCGGATTCCAGGATTCTGGTACGCTGAGCAACGGCCTCAAGTTCCAGCTCGCGATGCAAGCATTCAAAAAATACGATAGGACCATAATTTTTTCTGAGAAGTACTATTCTGCCATTCAGAAATGCCTGGACCCCAACATCCGAAGAGATATGGCGGGCAGGGAGATCGACGACCAAGACCTGCGCGAGGTCATCTATGACAATATCATCGGGCCGCTCGAGGAAGAACTGCTGCAGGGACTGTTTCCCACCAAGGACCTCCTGAGGCTGGACGCAGAGGCGCAGAAGATTGACTTGGGCAATTGGGGACAGCTAATACCATTTCCACTGCCAGAAAGGAGGACACAAAGCCCGGCGGCTCCGCCGATACCACGCCGACCAGACACCACGGGCCGTGCGTCGTTGCGTCCTCCCGCTTACGTTGCTGGCAGATATACTCCTCCTAGACGACATGTGACCTATCAGATGACTCCGAGTGCCCGGCTTGACCGCATGTGGATCAGCAGTCGCGCCTCGCTTGATCGATTTGATGATAATGCCTCGCCAACGGATATATCCGAGAATTCGTGAGTATCTCTCTCTACTTGTCACACTTGCGCCAGGCCTGGTCATTACTCGCGCCTGCTACTCTGTGGCAGCCTCCACCGCTCCCTGATGCCAATGCTAACAATAGTCTAATGCCTTTTAAGTCGCAAGAGTTTTTATCGCTGGAAGAAAAAGCTCCTCGAGGTCTACGACGAGTTCGTCGATACCCAAGCCCCCATCCCTCATCCACCACGTGTCGCCGTCCTGGACACAGGCCTTGACCTGGAGCACCCTGATTTTCGCGATCCCTTGATCCGGCAGCGCATTTGTGGCCACGTGAACTTTACCGTTCCCGCCGAGAGCCCCGAGCGAAACAATGTACACGACAGCAACGGTCATGGAACTCACACAGCCGGTCTCGTCCTGGATTTCGCGCCCGAAGCGCAAGTCTACATCGCCAAGATATCAGAACACGACCCGGAAACCGGGCGGCCCATTGCTGATGTTAGTCACACCCTTCAGACCATTTCCTATCTTCCACACTCATCCCTGATCATCTTGTACACTTTCTTGAGACTCGACCATTTTATCTCTCCTTCTCCTCAGGGTAAATTCCAGGTGCTAATAATAATTGCTGCTCACAATAGGCAATCCTACACGCCGTAGACACTTGGCATGCAGACATCATCACCATGTCCTTTGGGTTCACCACACGCCGCGTCCAGAACTACGACGTGCTGGCGAAGGCCATCTCGCACGCAAAAGACCAAGACGTGCTGCTCTTCGCCGCCGCGTCCAACGGCGGTGCGACGCAGAAGCGCACGTTTCCCGCGCGCCACGAAGAGGTCGTGTGTGTGCACGCGACGGCCGCCGACGGGGTGCCTTCCCGCTCAAACCCGGCGCCGGACCACAGCGCGCCGGACAACTTCGCCACCATCGGAGAGGCAATCGAGTCGTCATGGCCGTCGTACATGTGCAACCAGAGCATCAACAAGGCGTGCCTCGCCTGGAAATCCGGTACCTCGTACGCCACGCCCATAGCCGCGGGAATCGCCGCCTTTCTCCTGCTCTACGCGGCCCAGAGCCTCGGGCCCGAGAGTCTCGCTCTCCTGCGGCGGCCGCAGGGGCTGAGGGCGGTCTTCAAAGAACTCTCGCTCCCCGTCCAAGGCTATTGGTATCTCGGCCCCATGATACACGATGACCACCTCTTTGGGAAGCCAAGGGAGTATATAAAGCTGCGGCTCACGGATATACTTGCAAACAGCTAGCCAGCTTTACTGATGTGCTCTTATCGGACCAACCAACGAACGCACCTGGGGACATCCAAATTAGAACAGAGATCGAAAGATGCTTGGATCATAAAAAATCGATGAACGAAAGAATTTCCATTTTTGGGGGGCACAGTTCGGGCTATAGATATGCTCAAATCAACCTAGGTTGTACATTCTATTATAACAGGGTCTAGAAGCAGACCAGATTCGTCAAGTTCCAACGCGGCTTGATTGCGTAGAAAGTCGAGAGGAGTTGTAAATATAAGCGTATTGTATACATCTGGCCGATACTCACCAAGTCGTTGTTGAATTTATTGACCATGTAGCTGGTACATCGGACGCGGTGCGCGGAAAGGAACCCATGTGTGTTCAGGCGCAAGGTTGGATCTTGGCCAAAAACGCTCTGGATTGGATTTTTTGGAGCCCTGATGCACGTTGGTTCAAAACTGGCCAGGACGATGCCACGCAGAGCTCTAAACTTGAACCACTGGTACCCGCACCAAACATCTGTCCGACCAACATACAGATGCTCTATTCAGCATGGGCATTCTCCCAAGATTATGGACTCGAATCAATGCTCACGCAATCCATCTCTGGAAAGCCTTCCAATCGAAATTCTCCGTCTCATTCTGTGCAATATCTGCTCGCATTGTTACCAACCGGAGCTACCGCACGCCTCTTCATTGCCAGCCCTCAAGACAGTCTCGACCCGTCACGACAATCTTTGGACCCGCTAACGCTTCATTCTGCTTGCTTGGTATCTAGGAGGCTTTGTCAAGTCGCCGAAGCTATCTTATACCATGAGTCCGTCCCCAGACATGGCGTCTCTATACAACCACTACAAAAATGGATCCGGCGATTAAGCGACTTTGTCCGAACCGTAGTCAAGCGACCCGACCTAGGAGCACTAGTCAGAGACTCTAGTTATGTCAGTCGTTGCTTTTGAGGAAATGAAAATGGAGAAAGCAGCTGAAAAAGCTGCTGCTGCTATTGAGGAGGCTGCAAATGTCCGTGGAATTGATATGCCTAGCTTTCCCACTCCCTTTCGAGAAGCTTGGTCGATGGCGGACGATGGCGAATGTCTATCTCGTGCCGAAGAGCTAGCAACCATGCTTCTAACCTATCTTGCTGTCAAGCCAGGCACGCCTTATCGAACAATCCCTTTGTCATCACTGCGCACTGCTGGTATCTCTAACCTTTCTCTCCAGACTCTTGACATCGCTGCGCACGATCCAGTCGTATCGAGTCACTTGGGTGCCATTTTCGAACTGTCTAGTCACTCTATAAGAACTCTTAACATTTCAAGCTGCTATGGTAGGGGTGTAAGAAGCTTGGATGCCTATCTGCCCAGTCTACGGCACATCTCCATAGCCAATGGCCAAGAAGTACAGGACTCAGATCTTGAATTCTTACTTTCCCGCTGCAACGGCCTCGAATCATTTATTTTCGAAGCCTGTAAGCACTACTCTATTATTCTTTCCGTTTCAAAAGTCGTACACCGGCATGGGTCTTCCAGCATGAAGTCGGAGTTCAGGCGGCTGCCAGTTCGCTCGTATTTGGCCGAATTCTTAGCAACCTACTGATGATAATTCATACAGACTGGAATACCGATTGCGCATCGCCCTCTCAGATCACGAAACGTCTCGAAAGGCATAAGAAAACTCTCAAAGTCCTACGCCTTGACTTCTTAAATACTCGGATCGTGAATGGGTCTTGTTTGTCCGAACGCACCGCCATTCTAGATCTGTTCCTCCACTAAGTCTTCTTATTTGATCATTTTGATTATATAAATGGAAGACCAGAGAATATAAGTATTCTCGCCCAGATCCTTCCTCCATCAATCTTCTCGCTACTCTTGGCTGGCACTCCCGGTGCTTCAGTTACCGCGCGCTTGGCAACAGCTCTCCTTGGTCTCGCAGAAACGGTCTCGCAGGGGCAATTCCCCACGCTAAAGAAGATTAGATGCGACGGCGTAGAGAGATTCGATGAGTACGGCGTGGCTGAAGCTTTCGAGAGAGTGGGGGTGGACTTCGGATACAATGGTTGGACAATCAGCATGATGCCGTCTAGATGCTAAAAGCCTAACTTGGAGCGGAAAATCCGAGGTATAGCAGTAGACTGCTCTATGCAAAGCCCAATTCCTAACTTTGCAAACGAAGCGGGAGCACTACGAACAGGCATGGGAATGTGTTGTTGGTTCGGAGAACTAGGCTGTACTGGGCGAGATGTTATTAGATGCCCCGTACATCGATATAGACGTGGCGCACGATGTACCGGATTTCCAGGGCAGGCAGACCTTGTTGACTCTCTGGCTACGTACACTTTATACAAATTTCTACAAATCCTGGCAAGGCTCATCGCAGACTTCAAGATGAGCAACCGGAGGCAACTACGGTCGAGATATACTGCCGCCTAGGATCATACCACGTTATATACTGCAGTCTTTCTATAAATAGCTGACAGGACGGACTCTAATTCAATGCCACCTCTGCTGCTTGGATAACAACCCAACGGACGCGGGCCTAGTCAAACCTTGCAGCAGAGGTACTTTTTCCGTGGGTCGTTTTGTACACTTACGCTTGACGATTTCTCGGTCGACAAGTTGAATAAATAGTTAGGTTCTATCCACGTCACTTAAATCCTCAGGCTAGTATGAGATAATCTCGGCCGGCTTTTGCACGCTTGGGTTTGGTACGCTCGATGGCTCTCTCTCTATGTTGTTCCACCTCCTCCGCCCTTGCCTGCCTCTCGGCGACCCTGTGTCGGGCGACTATAGAAGTCCAATAGCAGGAACGTCGATTAACTATACTACGTGCATCAATTCGCAATAGCTCCAGTATAAACAAAGGAACATATAGATTGTAGTGCATTCTACCGCGGTTCCTACCTTGGCTCGGCGATATCGGCCACGGCCCGGACAGAGTATTGCCGTAGATTCTGATCTCACTACGTAACTGAACGTTGTAGCAACCCCGCTGCGAAACATAAATGATCACGGCAACGCCGCAGAAAGCAGCAGAAACATCTCCCTCTGACCTGCTTGTGGCCGTAAAACCTGCGGTACCATCACCGAATCTGGCGAGAGAGAAGGAGAAACACAAGCTATAACCGACACTGCCAAGACCGCCGAGGTGCAACGGGAGGAGAAGAATATTAGCGACAAGGCCTTGTACTAGATCGCAGAGCGCAGCGATGGTCAATTTTCTGGTTCGTTCCGCATTCCGCATCCCGCTCAGCAGGATGGCGTCACTGACAACTCGGAGGCTGGAATTGTGGTCCTTTCCGTCCCAAAGACCCAAATAGCCAAAGTCAGACCTTCTAGAAACGTCGAGACCAACGAGACGCTTGAACATCTGGCCCTCCTTTTGCCGGCGCAACTTTATATGGCCATATTCCAGTCCGAGTTTTACCCCGCTTTGTCGTCTTGGAAGAACATGCAGCTCGCCATGAACAGTAAGGTGGGCCTGCAACGGCCGAGGTTGAACCCTATTTAGCTGGCGGAGATTCAAGCCCGGACTACGAGTAATTGACATGTGTCGGTAGCAATCCTAGTCTAGTTCAAGTAAATGCTGGGCTCATAAGATGGGGTACAGCCGTCAAGGGCTGAGCCCTCTCAACCCCTGAGTGGCTAACACCCTGATGTGGCTAGCTCTCATGTATTTGGGTGGCACATGCACTTTGGGGTCTTTCAAATAAGCGTGGAGGTGGGGACAGGTGTACTCGTAACCCTTTCTTGTGCATAGTCAGGTACTCCAGCTACTCCCAGCTTGGAACTTATTTCGTAATGCCTGGGAAGAAATTTCTCGATTTTGGCAAACTAAGTGAACATCGGTCTCTTATTATTACATCAACCTTTGGTAAACAAGCTGGAGGTCACTCCACCACAACCACACGCGTGCACGACCTTTGGATAAGTAGAGGAAGGAATTGTAGAGATTTGTGCTCTGAATCCACGATGAGAATCCAGAGGATACTGAAGTTTAGTTCAAATTTATCACCTGGGACGGCTTCCCCGGGTTTCAGTGATCTTCTTCCCCAGTGGCGTACAATTTCCTACGAATCGACCGATTTAAATACTGTATGATGCCTTTTCAGTCTGACTGCTTTAGGGAACGGGTTAAAGTTTAAACTAAGGCAAATTTGTCCATCCGGTCGAGCCCGGTGTACGGAGGCGTCCTCCGTACTGGGCACCCGCGGATCACAATAGAAAAGACCCATGAGTGCCAGAGAGGTGAGGACATTGCACAGCTGCCCAGTTATTAGCTCACAGCTAGACTGTCCACTCCGCAGAAACTTTCGGCAGGCATTGAGCAAAGCGCCAAGTCTGAAGTCCGAGCACCCCTGACTAGCGCCCACATATCGTCCGCCCCTTTCACTAGCACTGTTCCAAGTACTGTCGCTCTAGACTACAAATCCTCTACCTCCCATATATAGCAATAATAGCCCCTTATTGGCTTTAAAAAAGCTGATTGTCAATTGAGCTGAGAGACTTCGGGCTGGCGACTGATTCCTCACACGCTGTGGTGCAGGTCATTGACATTCCGGAATTGGATCAAGGGCTTACATCCAAGGAAGTATCTCAAGCACCTTCGGTACCTTACCCTTTTTTTCTCCCTTGCCACGTTATCTGGCGTCAAGGAGCTAAGATCAACTATCATTGAGGTTATACCAATTCCACCCCACTTACTTATTTCTCGAAGACTGCTACAAGGCAGCATTGACTGGTCTTGACCTTCTCACCAGGTGATCTGCCTGCGACAGGTGCCGAGAGGTGCGATTCTCTCGGAAACCATCGGCATGGAATCAAATCACCCAAGTTGGATAGCTCGTGCTGTGGGCTACGAGGTCAATCCGGGTGGCACTCACTTATTCGCTCTTCAAGTTTCCTTTCTTGTCCTGTCATGGATATCTGTCCTGCTACGTGGCTATGTCAAATCATGCATGTTGAAGCGGGTGACTTCTGATGACTATCTTATGTTCGCGTCGGCTGTAAGCATGCAAGAACACTTCCCGACCCTGATCTGACCATCCGAAAGCTAACTGCCTTGTTTCGCAGCTTATCTACACCGGATACGCAGCCATCATCATCTGGGGTATCTTCGGTGGAACAGGACAGCACATCGCGCAACTCACTCCTGAGCAGGCAGCTATAGGTCTTGAATCGTGGTTCCTTGGCGAAATGATCTACGCTCCACTGTCTGCTTGCATCCGGACTTCTATAGGCGTTTTCCTGCTCAGGATCGGAACGCAAAGGAGACACAGACTGCCTGTTTACATGTCTCTGGCTCTCGTTTGGCTGATAACATTCGTCTTCTTCTTTGTGACCCTGTTTCAGTGCTCACCTCCCAGCCACTTCTGGGAGCAGGTATTCCAAAAGCCAGGAAGTTGCGGAAACCAAGACGTTGTTCCAGCTACAGGCATTGCGTTAAGTGTTGTCAACGCCGTCTGCGACTTTGTTCTGGCACTCCTCCCCATCACCATGATATGGGACGTACAGCTCAACATGCGAACCAAGTTAACGGTTGCAGCGCTGCTAAGCATGGGCGTTTTGTAAGTCCGGCATCTGCTCTCTGTTTTCGACTGAACGACTAATCCACTACGATATGCACAGTGCCGGCGTCGCTTTAATAATACGTATTCCGTACATCAAGTTCATCTCCCTAGGTTCCGACTTTCTTTTCCAGACAATGTAAGTATATCTTTTCATACCGGGATGTATGCACTACTAATCTATACTTATTCATCCCCAGTGATGTTTTGATCTGGACCACGATAGAGCTATCCTTGGGCATAATTGCTGGCTGCGTTGCCACTTTACGACCACTGTTTAGAGCTTGGGGCTTCGGAACCGACAATAGTTCTACGCATTACGCATCAGAGTCCAATGGTCCTGCGCATGGCTCTTCAGACCGGCGCCAGTTACGCGGCATGTATAGGCTGGAGCAGGAGCCGAATATAAAGGCCAAGGCTAGGGAACTAGGGTTAAAACAACCCGATGTGTTTGATTCCGATATTGAGCTTGTCAGCTCTAAAAATCCAAACCCGATCGGTGGATAAGACTCGACAATGATAAGGACTAGGCAGTAGCTATTAAATTGTCTATAAATTATACATCTAAGTTATATGCTATCGTATAATAGAGCGCCCTTACGTAATTCTATTATTATCTCCCCTATAACCCTTCATCGCTAACTATCAAAATATGTACCAATTTACAACAAATTAGAAAGAGGATAAATCAGATTGAATAATAGATTTAAACCTCTTCAAAATATAATAAAGCGAGATATAAAAGAGTCTTGCTCTCTGTACGCCCTAAAACTACTCTACGTACGTCTTTGCCACTATTACGTGGCAGCCGCGAGCAGCGGCATTGCCTATGGGAGCGCTTACAACAGCTGCGCGGGGACCGGCAGTGCCACTTCGGCTACGTCGACGGTGACAGGGCTCGCCACGCTGCCCTCGTGCGGTCAGCGGTGCTTCAACAGCATGCTGGCAGAGTACGGGTCGCTCGGCTGCAACAGCGAGCAGGATGCGGCCGGCCTGTGTGAGAATGTCAATTTTGGGTATGGACTACGTGACTGTTCCAAAAGAGCGTGCGGCACTGCCGTCGGCCGGCGCCGTGATTACCTTTGGGAGCTCGTACTGCGCGTCGGCCACGGCCATGGCGGCTGCTAAGAGGTCGTGATATAATAGATTGATAAACGGCAGCTGTAATTTATTTCTATTTAGGTTGTATAAACTTCTCCAGGTTGGAACACTTAGTCAGGACAAAGGTACCCAGCTATTGTAATACATAAAATATATATCTTTAGTAGTTATTGCCATTATCCGCGGAGACCAAAATGTGTCTGCCCGTTCAGGGCCATCAGCTCGCGCAAACTAAAGCCCGGCGACGGGGCAATAGGCTCCTTCTTCGTCAGCCGGAGCCATGTAGCCCGTGTCTCTATCATCAGGTCATCCAACATATTATAGCTAACCATCAGCTCTGTCTCTGCGGGCAGAGGCACATCGTCGCCATTCAGCGTCCCCAACGCGCCGAGGATGTCATTCCGCAGGCCCATAAGCCACGGATGCACGACCGTCACGTAGTCGTGGACTGTGACGAAACCACCACTACTGTAACTACCCTCTGTAATTCCGCCTGTCCCCGTCACTATGACACTGATATCCTTTTTGCCCGCCGGCCTCGCCATGCCGCAACACATGTCGCTACCAGCATCACCGTCATCATCACCCTCCTCGCCCGCTATGTGCTCACAGTGCATATCTTCCCAGTTGCTCTCCCAGTCCTGCAATTCGGACACGTATACCGTGATGGATGAGACCTTAGGCTCACAGATGGACAATTGGGAGATAGGGTGCAATACGCCTGTTGTCGGATTGCGGTATGGCGTTCGCATATCCGGGTTGGTCGGGCCGACCATGACGGCAAGGCCGCTAGTCTCGAGCGTCAGCCCGTCAAGCGGCCAGAAGAGCAGCTTGCATCCTGCTGCGGAGGGCAGAACCGCTTGCTTGGCCATGCGGAGTGCAGCGAAGCTGGGGTAAGGCGGTTGAATACCCATCAGCTCGGCCATTTTATCAGGACGCCTCCAGGCAAATTGGATGGTGTTTTTGGGTTGTTATTTTTCGTATAATTGTAGTAGTAGTAGTTGTTGTGGTTGACATCAATGTTGACGGGGACTGTACGAGACTAGGAAGATGCAAAGAATTAAGGTCGGCAACTTGCTTGTGGGCTTAAATAAATTAAACCATGGGCCCTCTCAACGACCCCGCACATCCTGGAGCTAAATTAAAAATAGGCTACATTCCCGGTGTGGTCTGAGGCTTTTAAGTGTACGATCTTTCTTTAACAGGAGACAAAAAAGGGCTGCGAGAGGCCTACTATATTAAAATAAACGTGCACTTTGTGAACGCCTTGGAACTACTTCACATACGCTCCTTACAACGCTACAGTGGGCCGATGAAAGTCTAGTGTAGATTATAGGATATATAATAATATAAAGCTACAAAATGAGTAATATTACTCCATAGCAATATATAACAAGTATTCCTTTTCGATAAAAGATATAATCTTATTATTATTATGTGTCTCTATGTGACAGTGCGGATGTGTTGGGGCTCTTTATCTGCCGTTAATGATGACTTGCGTTATTAATTATTGGAATTTCTCTTATCCCTACCGATGCAGACTTGGTCATGCCCATCAAACATGTCTGCGAAAGCCGCCTCCCCTCCTGCGTCCCTGGAATAGAAAATTCTGGACGTCTGAATAGGTCCGCCTACGCCATGCCTCTCTTCCCCCATTGCTGCGTCGATTATGCCGCGAGCACAGCCTGCAATCTCAAGGTACTGCACAACGTCGGGGTGTTCCCTACGCGTATCGCAGACACCTCGCCGCCACAATTCATCAGCTGGTCGTAGTCTTAATTGTCTGCCGAGCAGTCGGGCGTCATTTCCGCCGTGATGTGGTAGATGTACGGTAGGAAAGGCGACCCTGGGTTAGAGGTATAGGCGAAGAGAGCGGATCCGTAACCATGGTCGCTATGCTACTAGTACGCGACGGAGCCTAAGGTCACATCGTACAGCCCACCGTCCTCGCCGATCGTGAAGACATCGTCGGGAGTGCCTCGTGCAATGCTTACCAAACCGCCGTTCGCAGACACATACTGGCCATTCGAGCCGGAGGTGATGGACAGCAACTGGAAGTTGGAGCTACCCAGAACCACTGGGCTCGCCGTCGCGGTTGCGCCTATCGTCACCGTAGCGTCGGTCGCGGTGACGGGTACGGTCGCGTCGGTCGACGTCTCGACGTCGGTCTGCACGATGGTCGAGACAGTCACGGCGGCGAACGTGTTGGTTCTCGTCACTGTGACTGTGGACGTCGGAATCAGCGCGGTGCTCGTTGAGGCGGTGATACCCAGGCATCCGCACGCGTTGGTGCAGCTTGCGGAGTCGCGACAGGCCGGTGCGTGGTGCGGACGCGTCTCCGTGTTTGTTTCACGCTTGATGACGGCATACATGGTGACTTCTGGGTTCGGATTGGCGAAGGAAAACGATGTCGGCGTTACGTTGACCGTTTTGATAGTAGTTGCCGTGTTGTCAACAGTCGTCGTAGTTGCCTCTTCGACGGTGGTGGTTTCGGTCAGTGACAGCACCGCAGTGGGAGGTGAGGTGACCCCCAGCGTGGTGGTGACCATCCTGCGGCACGATTAGGTCATTATTGAAACGGGGTCTCGTGCGGAAACTGGTAAGGGAGGGAAGATGAGAGTTCTCAAAGGGCGCGGCGAGGTACGCGTCCGACGGTACGGCGAGGCACTTACACGGCGGATGGCGTGACGGTCTTCACCAGAACCTCGGAGCAGACCTCGGCGGCGTGCTTGGTGTCACGTACCCCGGCTAGACAGCTGCCGATGTAGCACTTTGACGGGCACGCCTTTGCCAGAGCGGCAGCGGCGCAGAGTATGACGATCGACTTCATCCTGGCCAAGTGGATCGCTGCAGTGAAAAATTAGCCAGCACTGTCTGAGTAGACAAAAAAGTAAACGAGTGGAACTCGGACGAGTGCCGCTGGGCACCCTCCACCCTGAGCAGGAGAGCGAGAGTTAATAAATATCCTCTCCATGGCCCGGCTCTTGCCATCCAAATTACCGCTGACATTTTTGCACCGACGATGGCTCGACCCGGACGACTGGGATAAGGTACGCGTATGGAGCCGCCACCGGCTGATCGATCCTAGTCTCGGAGACGATTGGTAGGGAGCCTGTGCCGAGCGGCCTAAATTATTAATTGGTAGGAGACTATCGAGAAATGTATGGGTTTCAGCTGAAAAGAATTGAGGCTACGACAGACGGCAATCCTTTATTATCAAGCGACTCTTGTGGAAGGAGAGACTGTCACAGGCTAGCGGTGACATGACTTGGCGACAGGAGCGTACTGTATTCTCATCCGAGGCACCGCTTTCAGAGAGGCATCTCACCTCTTTCTGTCTTACGGGAGCGATGAGCATCGCCGGGCGCGATGGTATCGCGCAAGCAGGTTGCCGAGGATTACCCAGTGGGGTAATAGCTCGTGAGATATCCTACGAGGGAGGTAAACGCTCTAGTCTTGGCCTTCTAATATTAGTTATCTAGATCCTGAACTATATTGGTCGACCCCCTATAACCGCTGTGCCTTTCTATCTTGATCTTCTACCTAATCGTCTTTTTAGGAACCCATCATCATAATAAGGATCTCCGGGTGGCTCATTTCCTTATAAGAGCAAGAACGGCCAGCTCGGTCGGCCCCATTGCACGTAATTTACGCCATCGATCTTTACTTGATTTACTAGTTTTGCCCTACGTGCCGGGTATGGCACTCATCGTACGTACTGGATATTCCTGTTTGCTTGTACTGGCTCAGCTGCAAAGCTGTGGCCTATGTAAGCACGATATATTATCTACGAGGCATTACTTTAGCTTAACACTATATTTAGATTAACGATGTTCATCTACTAGAACGAATTTTCTTGGTTTCAGGGACGGGCCTTTCGACAAGGCTAGAGTGTAAACTAGTTATGGCAGGCTACCTACGCGTATATTTATGAGAAAAAAGGACTGGCTGTCCTTTGTAATGAGAAAAAATCAAGCTTCTTTCTACCTCGCTTTTGACATACTCACTCTACGTTAAAACTATCGTCCTACAGCCTCGGACGCCGGGGTGGCCATATAGCCAGCCAGGAGCCATTGTACGGCTTCAAAAAGCCCAAGAGTTCGCCACACAACCTCTGATCAGAGCTTATATATCGGTACTATACGAGCATTCCTACCAAGTCTTGCCATCTGATGACCGCCGTACGCCAGCGACCCTGCGGCCTCCTACCGTCTGTGCCGTAACTGCTCAAGCCCCAAGCTGGCTGTACCTACAATGCGATTCCACAGAAGAAGTGACCCAAAGGCTCGAGGGCCAAGGTGATCAGCGAACTCCGTGAGGACCAGCGCCAGACCAGTCTCTCGCACCCGGCTTCTAGACTATGAGGGAGCTATGATCAGGCCTACGGTATGATTTTGGTGGCTCTCCAGCATCTTATAACTCAGCTTTCAAGTATCGCTAATGTATTACTTATCCGCTTAACTAACTTAGTGGTAGAGATATTTGCGGCGACGAATGTCCCTTATTGTTACACCGCGAAATACTTATATGTATCAGTGCTACCGTGTCTGCCGCCATGGCTAGGCCTCCAGTCCCCAACAAGTGCTTGTCCTTCTCAACGCATGTGACTCGACCCCTCCGATACTTAGCTATTAGGGACTTAAAATCTTGGACTAGCCACATGTGGTATTTGGCCGGAACCAACCCGCACTCGCGGGTTACCGCCTTCCCACCAAATACACTAGTCCTCTCCCAGCGTAACATGCCTAACCGCTCAAAGTAAATGGCCGGACAGGAGGTTTCACCCCAACCAGTGCGAGATTCCTTAGCCTGACAGAACTGGGGATGCGGGGGGAAGGGGTTGGAGGCCGCAGTTTCCCCCAAAATGTGGATCATTATCGCCCGGCGGATTCGCTACCTACAGTATGGTATTAGTCTTATTAGATATTTTGCTGAGCCAGTTCAAGCCCCATGTCCGGGCAGTTACCCCATGAAATCTAACAGAGAAAGCACCGTCAGTGTCTCAGACCATGCGCAGGGAACGACATAAAAGTCGCTGTTCGGATGTTTTGTCTTGTCTTGATCGCCACTTCATCCTCGCACCCTTCATCCCCTTAGCGTGATTGTCATCGTTCTGTACTTGTACATGACATATTCTGAAAGCGACGGACACCTAGACCGAGCAGAAAATGCAGTCGTCCACGGAAACGACAACCCAGGGCAAGAGCTCTCTCGCTTTCGTGGGAACACCAGCCCTGCATCATCCGGACCTCGAGGTCTTCGGTGAAACCATTCAAAATGCCCAGATCGCGACGACAAAGGAGCATTCAATGTCTGTCTGGAATGGCATTAAGCTCTATCCCAGGGCTATTGGGTGGTCCGTCCTCCTGTCCACCGCTATTGTGATGGAAGGCTACGACGTTGTTCTCATGGGATCTTTCTACGCTATGGACCCTTTCAACAGGAAATACGGCATCCTACAACCCGACGGCACATACCAGTTGACTGCCGAATGGCAAGCTGGCTTGTCGAACGCGATGAACGTTGGTCAAATCTTTGGATTGTTTATGACCGGTCTCCTCTCCGAGCGTCTCGGATATCGAAAGACAATGCTGCTGGCCCTCTCTGCCGTCGTTGGCTTCATTTTCGTCCTCTTCTTCGCTCCAAATCTCCCCACCCTACTCGTCGGCGAAATCCTCATGGGAATCCCGCTAGGGGTGTTTCAGACATTGACGGTAACGTATGCCTCTGAGGTCTGTCCCGTGGTATTGCGATGCTACCTGACGACATATGTCAATCTCTGCTGGGTGATGGGTCAGCTCATTGCCTCGGGCGTTCTGCGGGGTCTTGTCACCCGGGACGACCAGTGGGCATTCCGTATTCCATTCGCAGTTCAATGGGTGTGGCCGATTCCTATCATGATCGGCGTATTCCTAGCGCCGGAGAGCCCATGGTGGCTCGTTCGACAAGGACGCACTCGTGATGCGGTGGCTGCCTTGAAGCGGCTGACAAGCAAGGTGGACGTCTCATTCAATGCCGAGGAGACTGTCGCTATGATGGTTCACACCAATGAACTTGAGAAGGAGATAGAAGCAGGCACCAGTTACTTGGATTGCTTCAAGGGAGTCGATCTTCGCCGTACAGAGGTCGTTTGCTTCACGTGGGCTGCACAAAACCTCTGTGGCGCTGGACTTATGGGCTATTCGACGTACTTCTACACCCAAGCCGGCCTGGCTACCGAGAACGCGTTCAACATGTCGCTTGGACAATATGCTATCGGATTCTGTGGCACACTGTTTTCCTGGGTCCTGATGACTCATTTTGGACGTCGTACCTTGTACGTCGCAGGACTGTCGACACTCTTTGTTCTCCTCCTAGCCATCGGGTTTGTCTCTCTTGCAGGTGCCCACAACACGGCTGCCTCGTGGGCTACTGGCTCGCTCCTCCTAGTGTACACCTTTTTCTACGACTCAACGGTGGGGCCTGTTTGCTATTCACTCGTAGCTGAGCTCTCCTCAACTCGTCTACGCGCTAAGACCATCGTTCTCTCCCGGAATCTTTACAACATATTCAGCATCGTCAACGGTGTCATCATACCATATATGTTGAATCCAACTGCATGGAACTGGAGAGGCAAAGCTGGCTTCTTCTGGGCATGCTTCTGCTTCTTGTGTGTCATCTGGTCTTACTTTCGCCTTCCTGAGCCGAAGGGTCGCACCTACGGAGAGCTCGATGTTCTTTTCCAGCAGGGAGTCAGCGCTAGGAAGTTCAATTCTGCCGTGGCAGATCCTTTTCACCGCACCGATGACGAGAAGCTAGAGCGGCCGGAGAAGGTCGAGCTTGAACACGCCGGCGGCGCGAGTGATACCGGTGTGGGAGCCCTGTCTCTGTAGTTCGAACACGCATGCTTGGCCCTGGCATTCTCCTTCCTGTATCCAATTCGGCCTATTTGCAAGATAGAGCCCAGAGGAGCCCAGCCTCGGCAACAGCAGCGCAAGCATTCATCACGATGGTATGAGTGTGAGCCGACCACTTGAACTCCTGCCATATTAAAGATAATTAAAAGTACTCGCACTGAGCAGATCCTGAATAAAACTTTCCGTCCAATTTTATCAATTAGAAAATCGATTCCTAGACTCATTGGAGCGCATCATAGAATTGATGCATAGGTTTGAAGTCGTAGTGTGCATTGCCGGTCCGCTTGCCTGCCCTGGATTTGGGGTTTCGGTCAATTACCCAATGTAGGAGAGATGTCAGTGGTCATAGCCACAACAAATTCCTCTCGTGCATTGCTTGTGGCAAGGCAGTCATTCGGATCTCGCTGTGCGGGGTGCATGAGGTCCCCAGGCTTTTCAGTACGCTAATCAACCTTTTAACTGTATCCGACTAGGCCTCGTTTCCACTTCAGTCACACCTACCGGTTCCACTCGTCTCGGCGGTTTTCCCAATGTCGAAACAACGTCTCCGACTGCTCTTTCGATCCGTCATGGTCTCCGCGCTGTGCAGCACCCCAGATAATACCTGCAATTTGCCGCATGAACGCGTCAGTTGGATCTTCTTGATTGTGCGTCGGTGCCAGCTCCATGCTGTCTTTAAGGCTTTACAATCCCCAACCGGGCACCCCGCTGCAACTGGCCCCGGGCCCCGCGTGCGACCGGTGCCGGCGACAGAAGTCAAAGTGTGACCGTCGGCAACCTTGCACGAGCTGCAAGAGAGGACATATAGCGTGCTCCTACGATGCGATTCCGAAGCCTAGAGGACGCCGGCCCCGGATTCGTTCCAGAGCCGAGTTCTCTGACTCGCCTGGCTCTATGAGCACTCTGGACTCTACAGCCTGGGAAAATGATATACCAGTGCCAAGCATGGATGCAGCACCAGAAATTCTCAGCCATGCTTCTACAACGGTGGAGCTTCGGGGGCTCGCCGCCGGGTCCGATCTGATACCAGACCCGGCCATGGATTCAGGATCTGTCGACGAATCCAGCACGTCCCATAACTTTGGCGAGGCAGACACTCCATCCGGCGGTATCAGCCCTATCTCCATTCAAGGGTCTTCAACTTTGGACTCGTACCTCGGCGAGGATATATTTGCTCCAAATTCCCGTCATCTTGACGAGTCTGACGCCGGAACGTGGGCGAACGGCCAGGGTGGAGCAGATATCCTTCAGCCCCAGTCGTTTATGCTCCCTCTTTCGACCTTTCTCCCTTACATACACATGTTCTTCGAGCGGCTCTACCCGGTGTTTCCAGTCGTTGACAGAGAATATCTCCTGGCCCTGCTGGAGTCAAACGACCATCGAGGACAGCCATTGTCCGCTAGCCTTTATTCTTTCGTGGCAGCCCTTTCGGCCGCAGTCATCGTGCAGCTCAACCTCGCGGACTCAGATACTTGCGAAGCACAGAACCGAACATCTGGAAATGACGGCAATGATACTGGATCAATTCCTAGTTTCTGGCGTGCCTTTTCTGCGCAATCTTTTGTGGCTCAATGCATGCAAGCCCGCCAACAAAGAGATTTCATCGCGGACCCCGATGAATGGACGATACTGACATCTTTTTTTCTCTTCGCGTACTATGGGAACTTGGATCAGTACCGTTCTGCTTGGTATTATCTCCGGGAGGCGATCGGATTCACCCAGACGTTGGGGCTGGACGAATCGGATACCTACACTGATCTCGACACAGAGACTGCGCAGCGTCGATGCCGCATATTCTGGCTTCTTTTCATTACCGAGCGGTTTGTGGTTTCTCAGTTTACGCCATGGTTCTGGCAGCGCGGCCGTGCTAACTAGATTTACGCAGCGCGTATGCTATCCAACATCGAAGACGAGCTGTTTTGGGACCAACGATCGCCCTACCACGCGTATTCGACTCTCGAGATCCAAAACTAGCATACGGTTTTGTGACTCTGGCCCGGGTGTTCGCTTCGGTGGACGAACCGTTAGTTACAGCTTGGAGGGATCAACCGCTGCCGGGGGCTGTTGATACGTCCCACAGGGCAAGCCAGTCCGTGGCCAGATTCTTGCGCCACAATGACGCGGATGACGTACCGTCCGAAATCGAGGAAACCCAGCGTCTTGACATCCTAATTACCCATTACTGGCTTCGGGTGCTTGTTTGCCAGCTACGAATTGGGCATACTCAACAGCTGATTCCAGCTTCTTACACATCCACCACTCATTGCGTCTTGGATACATCGAGGAACTTACTACAGACCATATCGTCCGCAAGTCTAAAGTGTCTAGAATCTCACGGCATTGGCATGGTATGTCTCGTTTAGACCATGATTTTGACTGGTAGAAGATCGAAGCATCCCCCTCGTATGGCATCCAGTGCGTAATGACTGTGGCTAACTTCACCGGTTCCTTAGGAGCAGAAGATTTATGATGTTGCGAGTTGCCTGTGTACCATTCTGCCAAGCCTGGACGCGGCTGAGGTCTCTACTGACTTCTTCTCGGCGCCGGATTTCCTCCACAACTTCATGATCTTTCTCGCCGGATTTCGGAATCACGAGTCTCAGTATCTTCAGCCTTTAGTGGAGAAGGCAACCACAGTCATGGCCGCCAGACTTCTTCCCTCATCGTTTGCCACGACAACAGCAAACCAAGCAGTAGACAAGGAAGTATCGAGCTACGAGGGCTAGTATATATGGAAGAAGGGTGCGAACCTCAGAGAAGAGGGTGGCTTCTCGCGCGTTATCTATTGTATCAAAACATGTCTAGATATGTAACGTCACACTGGGTGTATTTAGCTTCCAAACAATAAATTACCGGTCAGACGGATACTCGGATACTTTCCCTGGTCGGAATTTCTGACATTACTCCCACCTGCTTTGTGCAAGTCTCCACAGAGGAGTCTTTCCATTTCTGGTAATTGACCGGACGGGCGATAGGAAGTAGTCACATAACGATCCGTGGATTTAAGCGGGGATGCTTGATTGTATCTTAAAACCGCCCATTGACTGCAATGTATTTTCGGCTGTTTAAGATCTATGGTCCCCAGTTTCCTACCAGCCTACGTCGTAAAGTTGCTAAATTACCGTTTCGGCGCTCTGTCTTTTTTCACCTTAACTTATCCAATCAAGGCTAGGAATTCGAAATTATGGCTCTTGGAATCTTCGAACACTACACCAACGACGCCGCGGACGCCCAAGAAGCACGGAGGTTATGGTGGAAGGAAGCTTCGGTCTATCAAATATACCCTGCTTCATTTTGCGACTCTAATGGCGACGGCATTGGAGACATTCCAGGTATAATAAATAAACTAGATTATTTGAAAACCTTGGGTGCAGACGTTTTGTGGCTCTGCCCAGGTAAGTCTGGAACTGCCAATTGATGCCTTACATTAATAACAAGGCCCGGCGTCTAACATTCGACCAGTGTACAAATCGCCTCAAGTCGATATGGGTTATGATATTGCGGACTACCGAGCCATCCACCCACCATACGGAACACAGACCGACATCGACATACTCATAAAAGGCTTGCATAAGCGCGGTATGAGGCTAGTTATGGATTTGGTGGTAAACCACACGTCTGACCAGGTAATGTCACGCTAGGAACAGGCCACAATAGGTTGTCTCTAATTTTTCTCAACAGCATGCATGGTTTCAAGAGTCGAGATCGTCTCTCGACAACAGTAAGCGAGATTGGTACATATGGAGGAAGCCGGTTTTTGATGAACAGGGGACGAGGCACCCTCCTAACAACTGGGCTTCCATTTTTGGTGGTAAGTTACGTATACCTTCCTCGTACAAAAGGCTTGCTCATCATTGACTCCTCAATGCAGGCAGTGCGTGGACCTATGACGAAGGGACCGAAGAATATTACCTTCATCTGTTCTGCAAAGAGCAGCCGGACCTCAACTGGGAGAACCCGGCGGTAGTCCAAGAGGTTCACGCTATAATGGAATTTTGGCTAGAAAGGGGCGTGGATGGTTTCAGAATGGACGTGATCAACCTCATCAGCAAGAAACCGGGGTTGCCAGATGCCTCTGTGACTGTCCCGGATCAGGAGTTTCAACCTGCCCATCACTATTACTCCAATGGTCCTCGTCTCCATGAGTTTCTGCGAGGGTTTCGGAAGATCCTGGACCACTACGACGCCTTCGCCGTGGGAGAGATGCCTTGGGCTAAGAATGAAGAAGATGTCATCAACTCCGTCGCCGACCATCGAAAAGAATTGAACATGATTTTCCAATTCGACATGTAAGTGCTTTTGCTCAAGACCTCATGAAGGGAGCTTCCGACATCCGACTATAGAATAAAACAGCTGACATTTCGGCATTGCGGTGCAGCGTTGATATGGACAATGGGCCAGACGGAAAGTTCTCGCCCGGGCCGTGGTCACTTGACACGTTGAAAAACATCGTGGAAAAATGGCAGACTTGCATGTATGAGAATAATGGTTGGAATGCCTTATTCTTGGAGAACCACGACCAGAGTCGCTCGGTCTCTCGATTCACTCCGCATAATTCGTCGAACCGGAAGTTTGCCGCCAAGATGCTTGCTACTTTTATCGGCCTTCAGGCAGGAACTCTATTTATCTACCAAGGACAAGAGCTGGGAATGACCAATCTTCCCCAGACCTGGCCAATTGAGGAGTATAAAGATGTGGAAACACAGAATTTTTATCAACTGTCAGTCTCCCACCATCACCCTCTCCGATTTATTGCGTATTTTGACAAGAAGTTTAAAGCGCCCGTGAAAAGATGGCTGGCGATGAAGTCGGCCTTGGGCTGTTTCTTGATGAGGTTCGTCTCAAAGCAAGAGACCATGCTCGCTCTCCGGTCCAGGTGAGTAATGCTTTCCCCACGGCAACGGCCAGAGATGCAAGCCTAATAGTGTTTGAAAGTGGAATTCCGAGGATCATGGAGGGTTCAGCACCAGCATTCCTTGGATGCGGGTTCACGATGATTACACTCAGTGCAACGCTGAGCAACAACTTGGAGATCCCAAAAGCATCTTCTCTCACTGGCGTCGCGTTCTAGAACTACGAAAGCAGTATTATGGCGTATTCATTTATGGCCACTTCGAAATGGTGGATCGCGGACACCCAGCAGTCTTTTGTTACAGACGAGTGGACAGGAGCGCAACTGCCACGATTGTGGCGAATTTTACTGAAGGAGAACGAGCATGGGCGCTGCCTCCGGAAACAGAACATACGCTGAGAAACGGGACGACCATTTTAACCAACTACGAGACGCCCGCTGTATTTCATGATCATACTTTGTTTCTCAGAGCATTTGAAGCCTTCGTTGTGCTTGAAAACGCTAGCAGTCACCACCTTTGAGATGCCGAGTGCACATGTCACAATCAGGGATCCCATGCTTTGGGTAAGGGCCATTGAAGATTTTTGAGCGCCTACATTTGCCACCTTAGAGACAAGAAAGTAGACAAGATTGGTACGAGCGAGCTGGCAGGTCAAAAAGACGTAATACATTCATATTTTCTAGTAGCTTACTTGACTCTACCCTAAGCTATTGGTTATCTATACCATGTACGAAGACTCCTGCCCACAGAGGTTTGTCCAGTAAGACGATACACGTGACTTAGATACATAAAAACCCTTTAATAACCCAATCTATTTTTCCACACGGCGATGAGTCTAGTATAACATTTGTCCAGGGAACTAAACCTTCCCGAGCTTCGACTGAGGGCCAAACTTCTTGATTACCCGGTATTCCTGCAGTAAAAGGCCCGACAATGGTCGGCCGGGGTTACATTCTTTGAGGGGAGATGAATACTGCAACGTCCGCCGCTTGTTGGAGATTTCGTTGTTCAGTTGCGATCGGTGCTGCATGGTGTAAGTGCCGACACCTACATAGCTTGAATATTAGACAAGTAATAGCCACAAACATGAGCCATCGGCTGGTTGAAGCATTATTGGCGAGCAGATGAAGATGTCTTGCAAGGGTAAGGCTATCAAGCACGGGGCTTACTAAATAAGCATTGGTGACGCAGGACCGCGTGGTCCTAGAAAATTTGAAAAATCGCAACGTCATGGTAATTGTGGCAACCGTGAAAATATGGACTGGAGAGGCCCTGAGCTAGGTATTCAGTAAGCCGCAAGGGGGCCAGACATACAGACGGCTAGTATTTTAACCGGTCGAAGGAAAACAAGAACAACATAGCTAGCCCCACCCAAATCCCCGCATTCACACCAACCCTGACCCATTGACAGAGAATATTCGTGTTTTTTTTAGTCTCCCTGGATGAGGTGAGGAGGGGTCATAGCCTGGCAGGGCGTAAGTTGCGTTACAGCGACTAGTAGAGGTCCCGGACGGAGTTGCGGCTAAAATTGTTATATCTTAGAAAGCTCTTAACGTCACGAAATACTACGTTGAACTTTATACTGCGACTCTACTCCATATTTTTGTGAAGAGGTTCCGGGTAAAGCTGTGTATGCAGATCAGGAGGGGGCTTGTCGTGGGCTGCTCAGGAGGGGGCTCTCATCATGAGCGCCTTGCTGTGGCATAAATATCTGCATAGAATTGCGTTCCTGTAAGAGGTGCTGAGTACCTGCGGTAATTGAACATCTGACGCGCCTCCAACATGATGCGTTCAATCTTCTCTGTCTTGGCCCTATCCGGCAGCTCAGCAGCATGGAGCTATACCCAGGAATTTCAGGGCGTGGCTACTGTGCAGGTTGATGCGTCCCAGAAGTTTCAGGAAATGATCGGCGGTGGATGCTCTGGCGCCTTCGGATTTGCCTGCCCACTGTTTGGCTCTGCAGGCCTATCGGCGGCGAATACGCAGAAAGTTGGCCAGATTCTCTTCGACGAGAATATCGGGGCTTTGTCCATCGTGCGAAACGACATCGGCTCGTCGCCAGGGACAACAATCCTACCGACGTGCCCAGCCACCCCTACGGGGCCGTTCAACTATGTCTGGGATGGCAAGGACAACTGCCAGCTCAACCTGACCCAGCTGGCCCTGAAGTACTACCCGAACATGTACGTATACGCCGACGCATGGTCCGCACCGGGGTGCATGAAGAGCGTCGGAACAGAGAATGACGGAGGTCTGATCTGCGGCGTGCGAGGAGCCAACTGCACGCATGACTGGCGCCAGGCGTATGCCGACTACTTGGTCCAGTATGTGAAGTACTATCAGCAGGAGGGCATTGACATCTCTCTCCTCGGTGCGTATAACGAGCCAGACTTCAACCCCGTCACCTATGAGAGCATGGAGTCGGACGGCTTCCAAGCCAAGGATTTCCTGAGCGTGCTGTATCCAACTGCCAAGAGCGCGTTTCCGGAGCTCAATGTCAGCTGCTGCGATGCCACAGGAGCGCGACAGGAGAGGAATATCCTCTTTGAACTGCAGACGGCAGGCGGCGAGGATTTCTACGACGTTGCGGTAAGCCAAACCCCTATCCATGCAGCATGGCTGTTCTGACCAATCCAGACGTGGCACAACTACCAAAGTAACCCGGAGAGGCCGTTCAACAGCGGAGGAAAGCCAAATATTATGACCGAGTGGGCTGATGTGAGAGCACCTGCGCAGATACTGCCACCTGCAAGACTCTAACTTTCTTTTCAGGGCTCAGGGCCGTGGACTACTACCTGGGACATTAGTGGCCAGCTTGCGTAAGTGACTCTTCCCAGCATTGTGTGTGGAGACAGAGGCTGACCTCTATCAAGCGAGGGGCTGCAATGGGCTCTCTATATGCACAACGCCTTCGTCAACAGCGACACCTCAGGATACACCCACTGGTGGTGCGTCGAGAACGGAAGCGGCGACAATGCACTCGTCCTTCTCAACAAGGATAGCTACGCTGTCTCCTCCCGTTTGTGGGCCTTCGCGTCATATTTCCGATTCGCCCGCCCGGGCTCGATCCGCATTGGCGCTACCAGCGACGTGGAGAACGTCTACGTGAGCGCCTATGTCAACAAGAACGGAACCGTGGCAATCCCGGTGATTAACGCGGCACACTTCGCCTACAACTTGAC
>FTLB01000563.1_pt2 | contig 46906 bp, 48 predicted proteins | sample 1658291 | NCBI WGS metagenome assembly FTLB01 (sample SAMEA3914812, study PRJEB12502) | metagenome | biome: forest; material: soil | place: Canada | collected 2011-07-07 | depth 0.1 m
AAAAAAAATAAAAATTAAAAAAGGAACTTTGATCAGGGGTGTTGAGCCGATGAGCCGATACTACTACAACTACAATTTTTCTTTGGACGCTGACACATTGGCGTGTCTCTGGGCGTCTCATCTAGCGTGCGTAGCGCTGTGGCCGCCGAACAAACAAGCCTCCTAGGGGTCAAACAAGTTTAGTAGGCCGCCATTTGCGGGGTCTGCGCCTCCCCTCGTGATCCGGATCCTTGCCGATCCGATCTTTGCTCGGCTGGCTGACCAGAATATGCCTCATTTTCCATAACAATATCGGTTCAAGTTTTTCTCTAGAAGTACACTACTAAACTAGCAAGCTGCGAGGGAAGGAGAAAGATGGATAACGCCGCGAGAATTCCAGTTCCCGTCGGCCCTGGGCGTCATTCGCTCGATTACCAGGACGAGGGAGACGTCCCCGCAGGAGATGAGAGCTCAGAAACAGACCACTGCCTCGGTCGCCACCATGACGGACCTCCGCTGCATTCCATCACGGGTGTGCTGCCTGTATTTTTCACGATCCATCGGTAAGTGCGGCTCACAAGGCGGCAGAGTCACTCCTGGGACCTGGGTAATCCGAGGACCACGGACCCGTGAACCCACAGTGAATTCCGAGGCTCACTATTTTTACAGCGTTAGAGCTCTAGTTACCGCCAGTATAGGTGAGACTCAGTTGCTGCGACTACCGATCTCTTACGTTGTGCTGATGGAAGGCCGTGTATGTCTGCTTTTCTGCAGATGACCCTTACACATTGGACCAACTGACGGGCCCGAGAATGAACGCAGCCGTCGTCCGGCCGTTGGTGAACCGACTCTACAACCCGGATGACATATCTGTAGGTAGGTACAGGTATTGCTTGACCATGAGAGAGGCAGGGACAGGAGCTGGTGCCTTAGTTTAGCTTGCGCGGTCGAACTGAGTCTTCTGCCACATAGTGTATTGTCTGCTCGCCAACCGGGTGCAGCTCCTTAGCGGACAGTCTAGCGCCGCTGACCAGAGTGTCAACGCCGCCCAGGCCATGTTGTGCGAGCTAGTAGCTACGCGCATCCTGCGGCGATTCCACGAAGACAACCTTGGGCCGCCGGGTCTTGTCGTCCTCTCCAAGATCCTCGTGGAGGGCTTTGATCCGTTCCAAGGTGCGGCCGAGGATGTCCAGCGAGCCAGCCGCCAGCCTCAATGGCCGGTCCAGCCGCGGGGTGGCCACGAGAGGAAGCTCACTGCTCTCGAGCTGGCCATCCTCTCTGGGAGCAAAGCATTCATCAGCTCTCCCGCTTGCCAGAGAGTAGTCAACGCGGTCTATCTGGGGCAGGTCGTCTACACCTCCTTGTCTTTCGTAGACATCTTGCCAGACCATTACAAGCACCACCCGGTGTCCCTCTACAATCCCCGCAAGGCGCCCTATCTGAACCATTACCGCCTCATCGTCCCGCGCTTTCGGAACATCATCGAGCTGTTCCAGTTTCTCGTCTTGGTAATGCTCTACATCCTGACCATGCTCTTCCGAAACAACAAGAACGGCCATCTCTTCGAGATTATGTTCGTCACCTACACCGCCGGATGGGTCCTGGATGAGTTCGCAGCCATCATCGAGCACGGATGGGAAGTGCACGCCCACAACCTCTGGTCGTTCTTGGACATCACCTTCACCTCCGTGTTCGGTGCGTATCTCATCGCTCGGGCATATGACCTCTCAGCAGGTACCGCCGGTGGTAGTAGCCACGCCCTGAACATACTCTGTGTCGCGGCACCGGTCCTGCTGACCCGAGTCGCGTTCAACCTCATGCCTGACAATATCGTCTTCATCTCGCTGCATGCGCTGATGAAAGACTTTATACTGCTGACGTTCCTTGCGATGTGGTGTTTCACCGGCTTCCTGCTCGCGCTGCAGTGGTTGATCGCCAGCGACGGGAGCGGTGCGGCGCCACCGACTTGGACCACCGTCTGCAAGTGGTTGCTCTGGATCTGGTTCGGTCTCGACGGGACGGGGATCCAAGAGTCGGTCCAGTTCCACATCGTCCTGGGACCGGCGCTCATGATCGCATTCGCCTTCCTGGGCAACACGTTGTTCCTGACCATCCTGGTCGCGATGCTCACCAATACCTTCTCCAAGATTATCGCATTCGAAGCTGCCGAGATCCAGTTCCGTCGTGCGGTGCTCACTTTTGAAGGCGTCAAGAGCGATGCCATTTTTACATACCCTCCGCCTTTCAACATCCTCGCGCTTCTCGTCCTCCTCCCGCTGAAATTCCTCGTCTCGCCGCGCGCGTTCCACTCGATCCACGTGGGCATGGTTCGGGTAGTCAACGCTCCTACCCTGCTCCTCATCGGCCTCTTCGAACGGCGGCTGGCCTGGGCTCGACCGGCGGATAGGGCGAAGAAATCCTTTCGGGATTGGCGTTTCACGGGTTTCTCGCCGCACGGCGACATCCAGGCCGTGTTCAGGGCGGCTCCGCCATCGAACATCCAAGAGGAGGTCGCAGAGTTCGCGGGACTAGGTGAGCTCAGTGCCCTTGAGCACAGTACAGCAGGCAGATCATCGAAGGAGATGCAGCAACCCGCCGCATTCGGGCTGGACAGAACGAGGCACGGAGACTCCGACACCGAGTTTTCTCGGAACTGGTGATACTCCCGTAGACTAGAGAAAATGGTATTGGTGGGATTCAGCGAACGAGGACCTCCGCAAAGACTTGACGGTATGCTACTCATACACGAAACGTTCCATGCTAAGCACTGCTGCTGATTTTCGACGCACGTTATAATATTTAAATTCCATGTCGTTTATATATCCGTCCGCTACGCATAGTGCGGCTGTTATGACCCAGTAGCAGCAGGTAAATGCAGGCGATATATGGCAGTTATATAGATAGGGTATTGCATTTTTGTATTACTATGTTACGAGTTTCTACGTGATTCGCTTAGTAGAGTCGTCAGTGTGCCAAAGGCCAGGGCTGGGGAGCTATCTCGAACCAACGTACGGGTTCGAGTAGCTAAGGAAGGTTGAGCTTCCAAGTTGGAGCCACCCTAGTCAAAACTGATCAACTTTTTTGGGGGGTGGGGAAGGAGGTATATCTGCTGCCTGTCGTCATGGAAAACTCTGCCCAGTTGGGCAGAGAGGCTCGAGGGACAATATGTCTCGGGGGATGAAGGATGTGGAATGTTCACGGGTGTTTCCTTTGGCTCGCCCTTTTGCTAGCTCACGAACCAGTGCATTCTCGGTTCTTGTCCAAGTTCCGACCCGGGTATCCTGGTGCGTCTCTGTCTTCGTCAAGCGGGATCAAGATGATGGGATCAGGTAGAACGATTGTCTGACTTACTAGATTGCCTCCACGCAGAGCGCCGCTGACCTGACCAGCTCGTCTTCTGTCGTCACCGAATGGCTGGACGGCCTCGGCGACCAGCGCTTAGTGTCTCACGTGCCCCATCTGGATCCGGTTGTGGAATACCTCGGCAACCCTCTGCGGCCTAGGTACGCTCCCGGCAGGATCACATTCTTGGAGATCCAGACGGCTTATGCGCATCAATAATCTTCATCAGCTGTGCTCGGCACTCCCAGACGACAGGAGAGAGACGGTGACATACCACATGGGGCAGGTGGCGGCAAAGTTTACGAGCCATTCGTCGACGCAAGCCGGATGGTAAACATGCTCGCAGGGAAGTTTCCTAACCTGCACGCCATCTGCAAAGTCTTCGGCACATATAGGGCACGTCTGGCTCGTTTGGTCTGGAGCTTGGGCTGCCTCGAGCTTGCGAATGTGAAGTCGGAGACGCTTAGCGACCCGAAGCGCGAGGGACGGTTTCGGCTCGACCACGGAATATTCGACAAGAGGAATCTCGTTGACGGTCGTACTGGGCAGCGTCGACTTCTTGCTCTGCGATGAGGGCAGCCGGGCTTGGATCGTGCTTCCGATGGTCTGGAGAATCGGTCGTCGACGAGAGATCCAGGTCAAGATCAGTATGGTCGCGAACACAAGAGGGATGAGGATGATCGATATGGTCGGCGGTGAATTCCTCGGCGAGGTTGACTCCGATGGGACAGGCATCACTTTGGACGGGACCAAATCAACGATAGCAAGAAGACCACCATAGAGAACACAGAGTTCGCCGATAGAAAGGAGAGCCGGACAAATGAACCAAGAGCATCCGTCTCAACTTACCAGGCACCGTCTGCACCTTTTATGCTGTTGGGGAAATATATTCGGGGTTAACCTGGACATCCTATTTGTCACCGGCGAGGGACATGTGATCTCCCTGTCCTGACCGCAAGATTCAGAGAGGCATATAAAAAGAAGTGAGGGTAATAATCTCCCCGGGAAACTGACTGGCACATAATACGGCGTGGGTTCCAAGAGCGTAAGTACGGGGTGCGACGCTACGTGCTCCCCGCAGCCAAGAACGGACAAAGAGCAGGTCTATTCGCCGCCCCCCCCCTCCAGTGCGGTTTGATGCGGCGGTGCGTGACGCAGTACGGGACTCGGAATCCAGACTTAGCGGTGTGTATGTGTGTATGAGGGATTAATTTCTTGGGCGCTCCAAGAGAGGAAATTTAAGCCACATCCAGGCCTTCTGATTGGTCAGCAATCCCAGAGGTCACTCGATAGCAGATTATCGCTGCACCAGTATGCGGGATATATTAGATCAGGTAGATCAGGGCCTAGGCAAGAAGACGATCTCGCAAGGATTCCATAAAGGAGTCTGCCGACAGAGTAGGTACATGTGACATCCGGGAGCCCCTCTCCCGCAATACTTCTACGGCTGCGTTGATCCGTAGCGCACCTACTCTGTTTCAAACTTTCTTGCAAAAGCATTGCGCTAGCTAGCGATACGCGGTGGTCGCAGCTACAGGTTACGTCGCCGGCTACGTTTTCGCTCTAAAGCCAAGTGGTTGTCGTTGCTTGAGATTGTCACAGACGACGCTTGGTGGGACGTGGTGGTGGTCGCATATCGATATTTTCGCTCGTGGGTGATTGTGAAGGTAGGTTATATAGCTTAGATTAGTTAACGTAATCCATAAGCAAGGCGCCCACTTTCCACACAAAACACCACATCTTGAAGGATATTCATTCGAACGGGAGATGACCAGATCTTTGAGAGCTATACTAATGTCATATACTTGTATTCCTTGAGTAATATTTTCGTCAAGATTATAGAGACTAATTATCTATTTAACAGGTATAGTTTCGGGAATAAGGGTTATCTATATATGCCCGAACAGTCGTACGACGCGGCCTCAAGCTTCTCCTTGGATCTGCTTCCTGTACCTGTGCGTGGGCGTACCATTGCACACCAATCCGTTGGAACGTAGACTCAGAGCCAACTTGGCTTAGCGTTTATTCTGTGTCCGAGTCCATCTTACTAGAGAGCCTGATGGTTTCCCTCAACTCCTTCCTGCCAAGAAAAATATTGGTAAGTAATATACACAGTAAACAATGCGGCTAAAAATGCTCCTAGTCCAAACGCTGTGGAGGCATCTGATGTTAATACTGAGTAAACGATGACAATTACGCCGATTAGCAGCAATACGATACATACTTAAAGAAGTATGAATCTCCAATTCAGGGCCTCGTTAACCCGGACGCCCCATACAACAACCCGCTGGCCATCAACACCTGGTTGTCGGATCAATGGTGATCCGACCTTCTTAGGAAAGGTCGTTATCCAGAATCTATCCGTATGAGGTCCTGGTTTCATTAGGTGCCGTACGGAATTATCGGCAATTTCAACGTCATCCATCGGAACGGGCTCGTAAAGGTAATTGCCCGCCCTCACTTCGGCTTCTGGGGGAAACTCCCTGGTTTTGAACCACCGGGGACAGCATGTCTCGCCGAGGGGGACAAAATGAAACTATTTGGAAGATGTTAATGTCTCACAGATTTATAAGGTCAGAGAGAACAGACTAACCCTAACAAAGTCTCCTGATATAACTTTATGTAGTTGTGTGCATCCAAGGTGCTGGCTCGATTCCCAGCTGGATAGCGATCGGGCCTGCGGCAGCCATAGTTGGATCGTACCCAAAATCTCGCTACACCACAATGGAAGAAGCGATGAAAACGACCACTCATGTCGTTCTCGAACCTTTCGATATTCTTGATTGACATGTTGAAAAAGATATTGATCATTTTCGAACGAACCGACATCAATGTGGATTAGAGCCGTAGAATTCCTGGTATTGATACAGAGAAGAAGATACTGAGAATCTCCAGCAGGATTTAGCTGTTGCGTTTGAAGCGTTGTGGTAACGACTTGAGTGTCCTGAGACGCTGGTAATGTGGTATTCTGAAGTTGCGGCATAATTGGCTGTGGCATATTACCCTGATGACCTAGGTATGCCTGAGGTGGCTGTGCTGGATGACTAGAGTTTTGCTGGTTTACTGCTCGAGTTCTGGCGGCAGAGGCGCTATTAAGTAGTCTCTGGCGAAATCTTTGTACTCCGCCTGGCGATAGTTCCTTAATATCAAGAAACGAGAGTTCTCCACAGCCCTAGTGAACGGCTTAGTTGACTTGGACCATAAGGATTTTGAACGAGAACTAACACATGTGTATGTAATGCGTTGGTATCCAGAACGTAGTGGAGAGCAGATGCTTCTTAGCCAAAGCCTCATTGATGATATAGCTTTGCTGATTGTGATATTCTCCATCGTAGTGATTTCTCTATCTTCATGAAGATGAGTTGGCTAAGATTGACTTCTCGTCCTTCAGGGTTGACGATAGTGGAATTCTGCCCGATTTCCTCGTCCTGTTCGTCTCCAAGATTACCAGAATGAGAAGGGCAAATTTTACAAGGCTCATGATAATTTTGGGGGCCGTAAGTCTGCTCACGATTAGTCTCAGTTGACTGGTAATGTGAAGGGGACTGCAGAATTTCAACTTTGTCTACTGCTGAAATAAGTCTGAGATCTGGCCCTACCTCCGAAGATGTCGATTTTTTACTAGAACAAATACTATGTTCATCGCTTGAACTAGAGTGTAGCGCCGCAGTTGAAACTCTCTCAGATTCCTCGAAAGGGGGCGTACTGCTATTGTTATCCTTCAAGACACCATCGACAGCTTCGGAATGAGATAGCTTTGCAGCTTCTTCTCCACTTTCTGATGCCCAGGAAAGTGGCATACGGCTGACGTTATCCTTAGAGTCAATATCGACAGCTTTGGCGGAGAGTAGCGTCATAATTTCCAAATTCTGCCTTGATGACGCCCTAGGTGCCCAGGAAAGTGGCGTGCGGCCATTATTATCCCTAGAGTCAATATCGGCACCTCTGGCAAGAAGTATCCTTACAATAGCTTCTTCTCCACATTCTGATGCCCAGGAAAGTAGTATACGGCCGTTATTATCTTTCAAATCCATATTAGCAGCTTTAGTAAGGAATATCCTCACAATAGCTTCTTCTCTACGTTCTGATGCCCAGGAAAGTAGCGTACAGCCATTATTATCTTTCGAATCCACGTCAACGGCTTTGGCAAGGAGTAGCTCCACAGCTACGTTATTCCACCCTCCCGATGCCCAGGAAAGTGGCGTGCGGCCGTTGTTATCTTTCAAATCCACGTCAACAGCTTTGGTAAGGAGTATACTCACAGTAACTTCTTCTCCACGTTCTGATGCCCAGGAAAGTAGTGTACGGCCGTTATTGTCTTTCAAATCCACATCAGCGGCTTTGGTAAGGAGTATCCTCACAATAGCTTCTTCTCCACGTTTTGATGCCCAGGAAAGTAGCGTACGACCGTGATTATCCTTAGAATCCACATCGACATCCTCCTTGGCAATGAATAACTCCTGAATCGCTCTCACCCTCCTTCCTGATGCCCAGGAAAGTGGCGTACGACCGTTCTGATCTTTCAAATTCACATTTGGGTTCCTGGCAAGGAGATTTGCAACCGCCTCTCGTGCTTCTTCTCCCGCTTCCTCTGCCAGCCAAGGTAGCTGTACCCCTTTCTTTCCTGCTAAAGCCCAAGAAAGTGGCGTACGACCGACTTTATCTTTTGAATCCACATCCACGTCTTTAGTGAGAAGAAGTTGTACAATTGTGTTGTTCCCTCTTTCTAATGCCAAGGAAAGCGGTGTACGACCGTTGCTGTCCTTTAGATCCACGCTCACGCCTTCCTCAGCAATGAGTAATTTTACCACACCTTCACGCCCATGTAGAGCGGCTAATGAGAGTGGCGTATCGTCATGCCTGATATCTTGGGCGTTTGGGTCGACGTTCTTAGTTGCAAGGAATAGTTCAACCACCACTTCATGCCCGTTCCGCGCAGCCCATACTAGCGGCGTGCGGCCGTCATTTTCCCTGCAGCTCGGGTTCACGCCGGCTGCAGCAAGGAGCGATTGAACCACCGCCTTCTGCCCGTATTGTGCAGCATATGATAACGGTGTCCGACCCGAAGTGTCCTGGATGTTGACATCGGCACCGCGATCAAGTAGACGCTTGACGCTGTTTTGGTCGCCTCGAAGAGCTGCTTTCAGGATGTCCTCTTCCATCGTATCTCCAGTCAGCTGCTCCTCCAGCAAAATTACTCCGGATGACTCTGGGTTTCGAGAAGATTCTTTATCCACGAGGCTGCAGCGTATGTGCTGAGATGCAGATCCTATTTTTCTGGTGCCGTGGATACCAGTACAGCAGCTTTCAGGTTAGAGAAGGCTGTCGAGATGAGAGTGCCCCGCTATTGGGATTAATCTTTGTCCGTATCTCGAAGCTCGAGTCGCAAGTATTGGAGGACAGAGCGGCAGTTAACGAAATTAATTAAAAGGGGCTACTAGGGTGTCAAGAAGTGAAAAAGCCACTGATTTTGTTACATGAACTTTTTTTTTTTCTTGGTTCATGGCAATCCATCCATACCTGCGAGAGATTTTGACCTTCAGGCAGCCATCAGCGTCCCATGTGACTGACCTGATTAGGAGCTTTTTGATTTGCTATAACGTTATCCATAAGCGCCGCGCCCACCCAAACTTAAACGCTGGCTCCACCCGCCGCTTTGCCAATTGGCCCAGTGCCCAATGTCACCCCGTGTGCTGTGCAGCAATTAACGCCTTGAAGCGGGCGGCCTGCGGCAGAAGCCAGCTGGTTCGCCTTGCGATTCGCCCATTGCTGTGTATGATACACCGCGGCGGCGGCTATGACTGGCGATCACCTCGTTAATTGCATCCTCGGAAAACACTGCGCCACCTCAAGTCTCCGAGCACGACAAGCCTGGCATGGACGTCAACAATATTGATCGAAACATTGGTTCACTGTAAGATACGGGTGGCGTCCCAAACAGCGACAATGTCAACAGCGGACGCCTCGCAGCAGGCATTCGAGACCGCTAAGAAGTCCTTTCGAAAGAGTCTCAAAGATGAGGCACTGTTCCGCGACATACTAGAAACGACCAGTATTGAAAAAGTCTGGGAGGCGGTCAAGGCCGTCCAGGCAAAGCAGGACGCCGAGAAGCGTCTCCGGAACATGGCAAAGATCCGAGGCTTCCTGGACAAGCTGTCAGCGTACGCTGCTACCGTTGACACGTTCGTACAGGTCAAGCCAGATATCATGGCCTTGATTTGGGGACCCATCCGGCTGTTGCTGGTATGGACTGGCAATATCGCAAACCTTGCCGACGCCATAACCAAAGTCATGATGAAGGTCGGCGACGCCCTCCCGCAGTTTGTCGACGTCGTCAATATATTTGGCGATAACGAAAAGCTAAAGGCCGTCCTGGCCTTGTTTTATAAGGACATTCTTGACTTCTATGCCATCGCCTTGGAATTTTTCAACTTGTCAAGTGAGTTGCCAAACTCCCCTCCTATTCCCGATTGACAAAATCTCGCTTATGTATCTCTAGGACCAAGAATCTTCTTTGAATCTGTGTGGCCAAGGCAGCGAGACAAGATCGACGTCATCATCAGTAATATAGAGCGGCATACCACATTGCTGAGAAGTGAAGTCACAATGCAGCATATAAGAGAAGAACGCGAACTTAGAGCCAAGTCATTGACGCATTTTGAACAAGAAGCCGAATTCCAGGACCAGCAGCGCTTCCACACCTTGAAGACTCGCATGTCCCCTCGGACCTACGACGATCGGCTGGACTGGCTGCTGAACCGCTCATGCCAGGGTTCGGCAAAATGGCTGGTCAAGGACAAGAGCTTCTTGGATTGGCTTGAACCGTCCAACACTGCCGTCCGATGGCTGTGGATTCATGGTATTCCGGGGTCAGGGAAGACTTTTCTGTGTGCCATGGCGGTCACGGAAGCCAAGGCACGCCATCGAACTCTCTTCGCCTTCGCTAGCTACATCCATCAGAGCACCTCGACAGCGAGATGTATTCTGCAGTCTCTTGTTTTCCAACTAGCATTCGATTCCAAGGATGTCCAAATAGCTATTGTCCATTCCGACGAACGTAACTTGTCTGGGAGTACCACATTCGTCTCAGGCCTGCTCAAGACACTGCTGAAAAGTATCGGACCTACCTATATCATCCTCGATGGCCTCGACGAGATGGACGCAGTCGAGAGGAGGATACTATTGCAGCAGCTAGGCGAGTTGCACGACTGCATGGAGGTGAAGATACTTGTCAGCAGTAGGCCCGAGGACGACATCGCCAACACTCTAGCGGCCAAAGCCGTCGGAATTCGAGTAGACAAGGAGAATTCAGGCGCCATTCAAACATATATTAACCAGAGGATTCAAAAGTGGCTCAGCGGAGAGGGCTTCGATCAGGAGGCACGGCGGCAGATAAAGAGTCTTCTGCTTCCTGTCGCCGGTAATGCAAATGGTGAGAAACTCTCAATCTAACCGAACCCGATGACAGTAGCATGGTCAAATTGCTGAGCCTGCAATCAAGGCATGTTTCTATACGCTCGAATTATCTTGGACAACGCCGAACTTCTCACCAGTCTCGAGGAAATTGAAGGCGAACTGAGAGCACTTCCCCTGGACCTGAATGACGCGTAAGCCGGACCACTTCACGCCGTACCGAGCCAGGTAGACTAACTGTTCAGGTACCATCGAATATTCGCTCGGATCAACGAGTCACATCCGATTTTACGAAGAAAGGCAAGAATGATTCTCGGCTGGCTTGGGTGTGCCCCCGTTCCCCTGACACGGCTGGAAATGGAACAGGCCCTGTTGGTCGACCCAGACTCTCAGGCAGCCCCTACGGTCATCACAAGTGTTAATTTCGTTCGTACTTGTGGGCCCATGGTGGAGATCGTCGACGAGAGCCCTCAGTTCGTCCACTTTACCGTTAGGGAGTAAGTCGGCTACCAAATGGTCAGCCAGTCCAGGGCATTATCGTCCGGAACACTGACAAAGGGTCCAGATATATCTTCAGTCGGGACATTAGCAACTTTATCGATAAGGCCGAAGCTAACTACAGCCTCGCAAAGTCGACGCTTGCGTACTTGTGCTCCGGTATATATGACATGGATATCTCCGATGGACAGGTCCAAGATAACATGGTGGCTGGAAAGTATCGGTTGCACTGGTTTGCCACGAGCCAGTGGACTGCTATCATCAGCCGTTGTTTTGTCGAGGCATCCAAAGACATATCCGCCTATCCAGACCTCTTGGAGTTGCTCACACGTTTGGCACTGGAGCTCAGAAACTATGGCTTCAAAGGACAGATTGATCGCAAAGAGCGCATTTTTCAGAGCCTCGAGTCGGACTGGCCCGAGATCTTCAACATCATATGCGGGGTCCGGGCGTTTCGCCAGGATGATAGGCAGACGGATTGGAACTATACCAACGGTAGGTTCAGCGTGGCACCAAGCCCCCAGCCCGCCACCTCCCAGAGCTGATCGATTTCTTTCCCACAAGCTTCCAAATGGGTTAATTCTGATCCTTCGATACTGTCTCTCGTGTCGGCCCGCGTCTACGAACGGTTCAAGAAGCTGGCGTGCAGCGATCAAGGGCATAGCAAGACCGACTGCCACTGTGCGGCACTGCAGAGGCATTACGGAGACAACATCTTCAAGTGCACATTCCCCAGCTGCGATCTGCATCGGCAGGGGTTCCGTTCGCGAAGAGCTCGGGCGGCCCATATCGAGCACCATGCTCGTCCGTGGAAGTGTTCGAAGCCAGATTGCGAGTTCGCTATCATCGGCTTCGCCAAGAGTCGAGATCAACACGAGCACTGGCGGAAAAGGCATCAAGTTACCTGGCAGAAGGAAACTACGGATCCGAACCAGGACACCGTCAGCCTTGACGATCTTGAAGTCCTACTATTCGAGCTGACCAAAGCCGGTGACGTTGATGGTCTGCAGAAGGCATTGTGTCTGCTGGGTGGCGACGTCTGGTTTGCCAAATCCGCCCTGATCCTTGCCGCAAAGATGGGATCTCTACCCATGGTGGAGACTTTCTCTGTGTGGCTGAAGGATGCCCCTGTCGTGGATGGCTGGAATACTTCACTCTTCGGCCGGGTGCTATACGGAGACACGGTGCCATTCCAGACCGCCATCGTGAGGAGCGGGAATTGCGACCTCTTCCGTTGGCTCCTAGACGAGATCTGTGGCCCGAAGCGGATTGATAAGTACGGTTGGTTAGCCAACGAGGCTTTCTCGACTCACTCGCCCGACATGTATGCCGTGTGGGAGGAATTTCTCCTGGACCCGACGCGCCTCTTAGGAGGCGGGAACAAGTACGACAGCGAGGATGGGGAGGAATTCGTTCCGGACCGAGGGTTCCGTGGAGCCAAGAAGCTCCTCCTCCACTACAACAAGCGTTCCGCTCTCTTCGACTCGCCCGCATTCGGCAGTGCCGCGAAGGACGCCTTCCGCGAGGCTCGGCTGTTTCAGACCTGGCAGCGCCTAATCGATGTCCTAGGGGGCGGGCCACTCAACCCGCGCTTCCTGGGCTGGTCGTTGACGCGACTGGCAAAGATGCCGAAGCCGTCCATCTCGATTGCCAAGGAGCTGCTGCGACTAGGAGCAGCTATTAACTTCCCGCGCGGGAAGGCAGGCGCCATAGCTACCGCCACTACCACCGCCACTGCCGATTCAGCGCCCAGGAGGCACAACGGCCGCGTTGCGCGGAGGACACGCCCTCAAAACTGGCACTACGGCATGACGGCGCTACACCACGCGGCACGCGGCACGTCCGAGGCGGCGGCACGCTTCACTCGCTTTCTGCTGGAGGAGGGGGCAGATCCGGAGTACGGTTTTGCGGGCAAGAAGCCGACGACCGAGCGGGGCGCGGTGCTAATGGACAAATGGCTGGGAGAGTCGTGGGAGACGTTGGTGGCCAGGACTGCGGAGGCGAGGAAAGAAAGGAGAGAGAGAGATGGTGAGGACGATGAGTACAGCGAGAGTGACGACGACGAGTGGAGGGAAGAGGGAGATGAGAGTGACTGGGGAGGCGGGAGAGCAAAATCGCTGAAGAGCCGACGGGCGGGTAAGAAACGGAAGGTGGACAGCAGTGAAGACGGCGGTGATGATGACAGGCAAGTCGGCCGAGAGAGCGACCCGATGGCAAAACGGCGACGGAGCCAGCGGGTTACTGAGCAGCGGAACATGAAGGAACCTAGTGACGACGAAGATACCGAAATGAGTAACGAGGGAGAATAGGAGAGCCTTTAACGACGACCAACAGGCACTAGCTGACTCTTAATATTCTCAATGCATGCCAAAGAAATAGCTTCGAGATGCCAGAAGCGGGATAGCAAGGACTTGGTATCTGCAAGGGGGGGTTGGTCAAAACGATGCAACAATATAGGCCATGGATGTTTTTCGTCATTGAACTAGTGTACTAGCATTGCATCTATCCGCAAAAACCTTCATCACATTGCTGATTTGTCTAGCTGGCCGGCCGGTGAGGAGCCATTTGGCCCGAGAAAGATGATTTACCAAGATGTAATGGGCCACATCACACTACTTGAGAAATTCGAGGAGTTTCTAGTCGAAGATGTATCAGTCAGCTAGTGCTCTGAGCTCCGTACACGTATGCGCCTTGCTTCTATGCTGCACGGATTCCAGGAGGAAAGATGGGTGGACTCACGTTCCATCGCTTGACGGCAAGGGCTTCTTCCGTTGTCTTCTCTCTAGCCTCTTCTGGTGCGGAGAGAGTTTCACTGATCATTTTTATTTTGCTGTCCTGGACCCATTGAATGTACTGTGTCGTTGAAATTAGCGTGGGTGAATTGCTGCAGAACAGTCCACCGCTGTGATGCGCAACCCGGAACAGGCAAGCAACAGACACACCACACCACCGCACGGACGAGAAAGCAGAGACTCATAACTAACTTACCTCTTCAATACTCGCATTTACACAGTATCTTGTGATCGCCACCTCCTTGGTCTGGCCGATCCGATGCACCCGATCAACAGCCTGAGCCTCAGCCATGGGATTCCAGTGTGGCTCCATCAGGTGCACTTCAGACGCTATACTGAGGTCAACACTGTATTTGTGGAGGCCAAAAAGTCAGCATCAAACCTTTCGAAGAGAGTCATGTGGGTTTGGGAGTAGGTCGCAGATTTCAGGGACGTCACCCACCCTTCCCCCACGGCGCCAATTGTCGCCAGCATCACCACACAGCTGTGATCCGAGTTGAACTTATCCATCACCTCACGTCGCTGCCTTAGCGAGGAACGGCCGTCGATACGAACGAGAGATACGCCGCGGGAGGACAGATGTGGACTCAGTGCGGTCGATATCAGGTCGAGCATGCTGGTCCAATGAGAGAAGATAACACTGTCGAGGGGTTAGCGACAGGCTACAGAACTCGACATGTCACGCTGCCACAATGCCTCCAAGAGGCAGGAGACATACCTCTTCACCGGTCGATCCTCACTGTCGACGGAATGCCCGCCAGGAAGCGTGGCTACGACATTGCGCAGCATGGCTGCAACCTTGGACGAAGGGCGGTACTCGGCGTCGAGGGCGCGCGAAGGCGACGACGACAGGGCGCCGTCCACACCATCCAGGCCACAAGCCAGGCAAGCCGGCCGCACATTGTCCTCTTCCAGCCCCACGCACGCCTCGCACGCGACATGCCGCCGGCACGCCAAGTCAACCACGCCACCCCCCCCTTTCTCCACTTCCTCGCCGCCGACGGCGGTGCCGCAAACGCAGCAACTCGGCCCCGCGTCAGCCGCCGTCTCCAGCAGGGACCATCCAATACCTGCGGCGTCGTGATTGCGCCAGGCGTCAAGGGCCGCGCGCGGGAGGAGCGCCTCGCCATGGTCACAGATAATGCGAAGGACGTAGAGGAGGACCATGATGTTGCCGGTGGTCTTGCGAGGCGCGATCCCGCCGCTGGGTTTCTCTCTGCGCCTTCTGTGCCTGATGGCGGGCGACGGCGATGCGCCGGGCTTCGCCTTCACCGCAGCAGCCTCGCCAGCGAGCAGATACGACCTGCGCTTGAAAAAGTTGTACAGCTCGCGCTCGTCCTCGGCCAGCACCACGGCCTCGACGCGCTCCCTCTTGCGTGGCAGCTGCAGCGCCGACGCGAGCGCGGGGTATGCCTTGGTCCGGCGCAGGCAGGTGGCGCGTACAAGCTTTCGCAGCGTGTGCAGGTTGTGGCTGCGGTTGGACAGGACGGGCGTGGAGATCCAGAAGCGGAACTGGTCGCGCGTCGTGAAGGGCGGGACGCCAACGAAGGCCAGCAGCGAGCCGTAGTCGCCGAGCGAGTTCTGGATCGGCGTGCCGGTCAGGCACCACCGGTTCGGGGCGCGGATTTCGCAGGCGGCTGCGAAGATTTTGGAGCTGTTGTTGCGAATCTTGTGGGCTGCCGGAATAGAGGTTAGCGAAGTTGGTTGTACCAATGATGGAAGGCGAGCCCTAGAGGGGGATGTTCGGGAACCCACCTTCGTCTAGAATGACTCTTGCCCAAGGGCGAGCGTAAAGAGGTCCATTTACAGTCCAGTCCGAACGGAGAGTGTCATATGTAGTGAGCACTACGTCGAAGCTGTGTAGGTGTTCTGTGGCAGACTGTCTGTTGGCACCGTGATAGAGAAGTGTCTTTATGTCTCCTGGTCGAATATGTCTGTAAAGACCTGCAATTAGGGCGCATCCTGACAGGAGAAAGAAGACGAGGTGGTGGTGATCTTTACCTTTCTATCTGCAGCTGCCACCCATAGATCGCTTGAAGACGAACAAGTTAGCGCAAGCCTCCGATGCTAGGCATGGGCAGGGCGGGGTAGACGTCCTGACGTACTTGACATTGGGCACACAATCAGTGTGGCTCTGGACATCTGAGACGAAGGAAGTCGAGCCGCTTCATCTACATGATGACAAATAAGTGCCAGCGAGGATAGAGTCTTTCCTAGTCCCATTTCCTGTTCACTCAGGTCAGATAGATTGCTTGGACCAAGACATTGCTAATAGACGCACATCAGCCAGTATGCCTCCCCGCAAGCTGGGCAGGGGCATGGCTTGGGAAGCTTTTGTGACGACATGTCGGTACCTGAAGCGGCAGAATCAGAACAAGATAGGAGGCATGACGGCGGTACGATTCGCTTACACTGTTCCCTCATCTTCAACGGAGCGCTCCCATAGCAAAGGAAACTTTGCTCTGCCATCTCCTGGCGGCTGCTCCTTTTCAAGCATCATGGCAAGTGCCTCAAGTTGGTGACTGCGGCGCGGGTCTGTCAGATTTAGTCGTCACGAGACAATGGATCCTACTACACACCTCTTCAGCTTAGAGATGATTCTCGGGCTCTGCTTCACCTCTGATGCCACACCAGCATCCAATCCGCTTGCCTCGTCGAATATTCTCAGGACCCGACACCTGTCCGCTTCCTCGAGCATTTCCTCGTCGACAGAAACAGCAGTCTGGGCCCTCCCAGAGGACGTTGAAGCTATCCCCGTCCGTGGCATGTCCTCGCCGGGTGGAAGGAGATACATGGGGTTGAGATACTTCACCCGTCTGTCGTACTCGGACTCGTCCGGACGTTGGAGGAAGAGGCCACCCTTGTCAAGAACTTCCGCGACAGCATTGCTCTCCGTAAGTCTACCGTACACTATGACTCGAAATGGCCGAAGTCGAACATCCGACCTCGATAGGGAAGACCTCGATAGGGAAGAGCCTGGTCCTGCTAGGGGCCCTACTGACGCGACCAAAGTTACCGAATGCTCGCTGGCAAGTTGCGCCAGAGCGTCTGATATCACGAGACCTGCGTGACTCCCGTCCTCTTCGTGATGGAGTATCAGCCAATTACGGAGGTGGGTGATTTTCACCGGGGCGGCTTTTCCTGGGGCAGGATCCCATGGCTTGTGCTGGCAGCTGGCCTCCATCAAAAGCTGGACCCATGAATCAGCGGATATACCGCTCAAGCACAGGCTGAGAAAAAGTACATACCTTCCCAAAGCATATATCATACGGCAAGCCGGTAAAAGGTTCGGTGGGACCAACTAGGTCAAATTAGCCAGATTAGCCAGTTAGTCTCCCAGAAGCTGAATGTAGCATGGTAAACAGTCTCACCTTGGACATCTTCATGGTAACCGTCGGGGTTATTTACATCTCCTGTGATGTCTTTTCGCTCCACTATGTCTGCTGTGCCTTTTTTGGGAGGTCCTAGAAGTGAACCATCAGCACCAATAGCTTTCTTCATCTTGTGACGTGGCTGACCGAAATCGCCTTTTTCCTGCGAAGCACCGTCTTCCGATTGAGGTGTCGATGGTAGTTCCCGGCTGCGCGACTCGACATCGTCGGCGGGCTGTGGTTTCAAGGTTTTCGGACGCTTAGATAACGTGGGCTTGCCATCGCTGCGAACACGCCGCTTCCTAGTAGAAGGCATCTCAGGTTCGCACGATGGTTGACCGAGGCAATTTGCAAGTTGTCGTAGATTCAATCACCTGCAACAACGATTCAACTACGACAGGCTGCCTGTGTGCTAGCCAACAGTCATTTTTGAGATGGCGGGGCAGTTTCCCGTTTGCTGCATAACGCGTCTAAGTGCCTTGAAACACCTAGGCAGCTGCGCCTCTTCCCGGCCCTGGCATGCGGCCAACCTGAGCCACCCTAAGGCCCCTCTGTGGAACTGGCTGAAGCTATTTCCGGCGACGTGTAGAGTGCGCCGGGCCAACAACCGCAAGCGAACGCGGTGTCGAGGCCGCTGAAAATGGCGGCACGCGCCAGCCAAATTCGCGGCCAGAGCACTACAACCTCGCAATCAAGACGTGTCAAATCGCAGCCGTGACGACTAGCTGCCGCGTGCGCCGAATCCGCCTTTAGTTTGAAAGTGGGCGCACAAATACTACCGATGCTTCTGTTCATTACAAGAATTTCACTTGCAACGGATGATTATTGTAACTGCTCTACTAGTATTTAGCTCTCAAAATCGTACTATTGCGCCCCTTTCCTCTCCCCTGCCAGTGCCAGCGCAGCCAGAAATGACTTGGCGTAAATCTTTGTATCCCGTAGAAAGTATCGTTTTCTTGGCTCCCAGGCTAGGATTTGCTTCGCTCTAACCGCATTCACGTCTGCCGTTCCTCCTATCGAGTCGAGGAAGGAGACCCCTTCAGGTTTGTAAAGCTCAATCTTGGCCTTGCAGCCAAAGAATCCCGCATCGAGCACAAAAAGTCTTTCGATGGGGAACTGGTCCGCAACGAGCTCAAAGACGGGATAGACACTGTTGCCGTTGAGCTGTTGTATCTTATCCACAGCCAGTTCGAGAGCGTACGCGACGTCGTCGATGTTGGTGAACGAGTACACGCTATTCTCCGGATCGACTGGAATACGCACGGTTCCCGTATCTCCAGTCTTGGCGGCGTCCACAATGCCTTTCAGGATTCGGGTCCAACCGGAACCTCCTCTTGCCCACACGAACGAAGGTCGTATGACAGCCACGTCGAGGTCCGTCCTGGCATTCACAACAGCTTTTTCATACTGTGCTCTGTCTTCCACTAGTCCTGGTGCCGGGACGATACTCGGACTGTCAGCCGTCGCCGGCTTAAATGTGCCGCGGGGGTCTTCTGTCGATCCATGCGTCCATATACCGCTCACAGTCACAAATCCCAACTTCGGTAGGTGATCTGCCGTCGTCCTCTTCGCTCGTGCTACTTCTTGGACGGTTCGAAGAATCTCGGACTTTGCGGTGCTGTCGTTGAAGCTGGTCGTGTCGACAATGACATCGATTTGGCCAGCATCGACGAGCTTCCCAAGGGCATTTGCGTCATGGAAACTTCCTTCCAGGGGGAGGATCTCGTTAACGCTCAGCTGGAATCCTTCCTTCTCCGTGGCTGCGATGCCAAATACAAAATGGTTCCCACTTCGTATCAACTGCTGGCTCAGCGCCGACCCGATGTAGCCTGTCGAACCAATAACCAAAACGTTAGGCATTGCGGCGTGGTGTTATCGACCGAAATAAGCGTTGGTAACTCGGGGTTGGTAAAGAATGACGATTCAACTTAATGATGAGAATGCGAATTATCGTAAGAATGCGAAGCGTGTTTCCGGGATGGGATGTTCAAGCCATGGGAGCAATTATCTTGCGTTCTGGGTTCCCTTATTTATAGCAAACCGTACGCCTGGACAATGACAATATACGCTTTATAGCGCATGGGCAGAAAATAATTCGACGCAAGCTACTGGAGGCGCCGCCAGAGCTCCGAGTTCAGATTAGCGTTCCGCCGAATGAGTGACGTCGACTACTAGTAGCTAGAGTTAGTAATCGCAGACCAACTATACGTCGAGTTTTTTTCGGCTCCAGATGATTCCCAATCATTTTCCTCGGTTGCGATAGCGTTTTAGGAATCCTTTTCCTTAGCTGGTCAAGTATTTAGTTAGTTGGTAAAGCGTTTTGGGAATCATTTTCAGTTGGAAGAGCGTTTTAGGAATCATTTTCAGTGGGATTAGCGTTTTAGGAACCACTTTCAGTTAGGCCAACGTTTTAGGAGTCATTTTCACTTGGCATAGAGTTGACGTCGTTGACACGGTGGCGTAGATCGCATTCTCCGAAATCCACTTAGCCGCAACAACTGGTCCTCGGGAGAACAGTCGGCGGTATGACAACTTTGAGGTTCGAACGTACACATTTGCGCTCGCCGCTTTCACTGAGCTTCATAAGGGCAGCCACGACTCCCGCTGTGGTCGCAAGGTCCTCGTGATCCATCAATTATATGACGAAGATGGCCGAGGGGTTTAATTAGCGCTAAATGGATATTCTCACTTGCCTCGCAGCGAGGATTTAGACCGTGGATCTTCCCCTGGGTTCGCCGAACCATGTCGATGCCCAAGCCCTCCCAGCTGAGTCACGTGATTAGCACACTCGCTGAACCCGGCAACTCCGTCTATACCTCTTGTCTCGGGGCATATTTCCTTGGATAAACTTCTACTTTTAAACCCTACACTGAGCCCGAATAGCCGTAAAGCTGTTGTCGCGAGTCATTAGGTGCTGGTTGATTAATCTTGTCCCTGATGTACTCTAAACAAATGTTTCGGGCACACTTACTTGGGTAAACTGCACTTGTCTGCGCATGATACTAATAATTTTTTGGGGGCTGAGAACGAACCAAGATTCGAGAGAGAGTGCCATTTCTGATTGGCGAGAACGACTGTTGGCCGCCGGAATGTTGTTCCTGCAACGTGCTACAATTGGGCCACGGCTGCCCACCACGGTCGCCCGAACAGGTGTCGGTAGGCGGTTATGCATAACAGGCTGAGAGCTTGGGACTTTTTGAACCGATCAAGTAGGCAGTAAAACCCACTAAGGAAGCCTCGCAAAAAAAATCTCTGCGTATTTCTGCAACGTAACATACTATTCTCTGCCGCCGGGGTCCAACCCAGCCAGTTCTGGCCACACCAGGATCAGCAGTTAGTTCCGGCTAAGGAATAGCATGGCTTCGATGTTGAAGACTCCTGAGAAGAGTAGCTCCGATTCGGATGAAAGATCTCGCGACGCGACCGCGGGCCGACCGTTGAAACGACCCCGTCTCGAGCTGGAAATGGCATCGGAACGCGACTCGATACCGGAAAAGGAAGCGGTCACGATTCGACAGAAAAAGTGCTCTGCCCAACAAGATGACCTAGCCAAGAATGGCTACATAACCCTGTCGGAGCAGGTACACGATATAGAGAGATTCACGCCCCATATTGCGAACGCGGCAAGTCTGGCTCGGATCCGGCGAGGCCACAGATGCAGCGGTCAAGGCCCGCCAAGATCGCAACAAGCCGCCGCAAGTTGCCGTTTTATTGCTTCAGTGGGAGAACGATGACCTGGGTGTCGAGTCTGAAATTCAAAATTTGAGCGACGTGTTTGCGCGGTCATACGGGTTCCAGACAGAGACATGGGCCATTCCGCTCACGAAGGCAGTTGCTGCTACCACCGCCAGGATTAACGAGTTTATATCTGCCACGGATCAAAACGACGAACCGATTGATAGGGAGGGCAACTTGTTCATCCTCTATTACGGAGGCCATGCCTACCAAGGCGACCACGAGCAATCGACATGGCTACCGTAAGTGTACCAACCCCAAGTGTTAACTGAAAGACACTGAGAGGATTGCGCAGCTACCGCAATAGTCCCAAAGGCATGCGGATGGACTCGATTTTTTCCATGTTCGGTGAATGCGACGCCGACGTCCTCTTTCTTTTCGATTCGTGTCAAGCGATGCCCCAGCCGCTCGCCTCGCCTGGCGAAGGATTCGTTTCCGCCATCACCGCTACCGGCTCAGACCCCAGCCCGATGGGCATTGCTGCCGAGGTGGGGCCTGACTCGTTCACCAGCTCCCTCATCAAGGTCTTAGGCTTGATGGCGCGGGACCATCGGGCCCGGTCTTTCACCGAGTCCGATCTGTACAACAAACTGGACAAGGAGATCTCGAAAGCTCCCGCACGACTCGAGGAGAAACCCGATGGAACTCTCCTGTTCGATGGTAACGGACACGTGATTCCAGTGCGACGAAAACGACGTTGCCCGTTTCTCCGACCGCTGTCCAGAGACAAGAAGGCCAGACCAATCTCCATCCCGATTCTACGCCGTTTTGGCCCGACCCAGGATTCTGGACCCATGTTCAACGTCGACCCGGACAGTTTCGAGCTCCCTGCTTCCCTGCAACAAGCCGATAGAAGAGCAGAAGTGCTAGTCTGCTTCCGTCTCACGCCGGAGGAGATGAAGTTTGAGGACGTAGACGGATGGGCGAGACTCATGTTACGAATCTCAGATGCCGTTTCGGGTCAAGGGGTCACCGTCGGCGACGTAAAAATCGAAGGCATCTTTCCAAGCGACTCGTCGCTCCTTCTGCTGCGCATACCAATGGACATCTGGAATCTACTTCGGCGGCACCGATCCGCGACCTTTGTAGGAAAGGTGTACGGCGACAACCGGGCGAGGGAGTTCGACGGCGTTGTCCGAGCTCGGATGCGAGAACTCCGGCACAAAGAAACTGAAAAAGGGGAGCTTTCCGATGGAGGATCCTTAAGCTCTACGGGATCTGAATGCATTCCGCCGATCGCGAAGCACGACCATGTCCCCGCTGGCAACGAGTGGATCGAACCAGAAACCGGCAACTCGATGCGGGGGGGTCAACAGCTTTCTGCATCGAAAGATGCCGAGGAGACCATTGTCATCAGACAGAAAGCAGTAGCCTCCGAGGGCCGTGGAGATCTTGCCCCATTGGCGGCGTACTTGGACCTGAAGCGAGAAGGTATGTCTTGATTTCAGCGCTCTCCACATATATTTCGTTAACATTAAACATATATAGAATGGCTCCGGAACCTCTATGTTTGTCCATACCGAGAGCGCAAAGACCGACACCCACAACGAGTCGAAGGAACATGTGAATGGGTCACGAGCCATACACTCTTCCGAAACTGGCAGAAAAGCAATGCGGCTAGTGTGCTCTGGGTATCTGCTAGCCCAGGGCATGGGAAGTCTGTTCTAGTGAAGTACATAATTGACGAGTTATTGCCGAGCACGACGACAAGGACGACATGCTACTTCTTCTTCAATCAAGGCTTCGAAGATGGGAAAACTTCGATCGCTGCACTATGCTCGATACTACATCAAATATTTGACCAGAATCCGTCCTCTTTCTCAGCCAAGACTCTTAAGATGTTCGAAAACAACGGGCTCACAGTGCTCACATCCTTCTACGACCTCTGGGATATTTTTATCTCTACTATAACTGACTACCAGGAAGACATTGTCTGCATTCTCGACGCTGTTGACGAATGTGAGGATTCAGGACGAAACCAGCTTATTGAGGCTATCAGCAGATTCTGCTCGGTTACAAAGACTCGTCCTGCAGTAAAGTTCCTCTTCACCAGTCGGCCGTTTCAAGACATCAGGAAAGAATTTCGAGCTCTAGAACGCGAGATGCCGACGATCCACTTGAGCGGAGGGAACGAAGTCGAAGCAGGGAATATTTCCCGTGAACTTGACGTGTTTGTTCGAAGCAGAATGGCGGAAATGGGTAGACTGGGCAGGACAGAGCGGGCTGTGCTAGAAGAGGAGCTCAGTCGGGCACCTGACCGTACATACCTCTGGGTGTACCTCATCTTCGACCATTTTCAGCGGACCGTCCTTCTCACCCCGAAAATAATTCGCTCAGACGTTTGCGATTTCCCCCGAACACTCGACGAGGCATATGAGAGAATCCTTTCGAAGAGTCGAGATAATTACCTTACTAGGAGCTTGCTCCATATAATTGTTGGTGCTGCAAGGCCGCTTACTTTGCAGGAGATGGCTGTGGCTTGGAATATTGATCCGACACGTCGAGCAGTGAAAACCCGAGAGGAGGACCCAGAGACACGATTCCGCAAACATATCAAGGACCTTTGCGGGCCGCTCGTCGTCGTGGTTGACTCAAAAATTTACCTATTACATGACACCGTCCGCGAATTTTTAGTTCACGAACCATCGCCGTCGCCTCATTCTGGCGTCACAGCACCGCACTGGAAGTTTTCACTTCATCCGAGACAATCCAGTCGTATGCTTGCGGAAATATGTATCCGACGGCTCTCTTTCTCAGACTATAGCCTTCACGGCCTGGAGGCTAGCCCGAGTAAGGAGCAATATATCGCCGAACGCGGTTTCCTGGGATATGCAGCACGTTTCTGGACCGATCATGTTCAAGAGAGTAACTGGGAGAAATCAGACTGGCTGGCAAAGAAGGCGCTGTCCTACTTTGATCCGAGCCTCCCAGTCTCCATGGCATGGTTTGAGATGTATCGAATCCTTACGGCTGGACATAGGCCACAGAGCTTTACACCGCTGTCGGTTGCATGTTATTTTGGGATCAGCACTGTGGTAGCACAGCTGCTTGAAGCGGGTGCCGATACGCACGTTCAAGATAAGGACGGCTTGACGGCACTTCACTGGGCTTCTGATAAGAGCCATGCGGCCGTCGTACAGCTGCTACTTGACCGAGGTGCCTACGTTGATGCGAAGGATCGGGAGGGCTGGACTTCTCTATTGGGGGCCGCCCACAATGGTCACGAGGCTGTTGTACGGCTGTTACTTGACCGAGGCGCCTGCGTTGACCAAGAGGACCCGGAGCGCCGGACGGCGATGTCGTGGGCCGCCTGTAATGGGCATAAGGCTGTCGTACAGCTGCTACTTGACCGAGGCGCCAACATCGATGCAAAGAATCGGAAGGGCGGTACGGCGCTGATGCGGGCCGCCCATCATGGGCATGACACTGTCGTACGGTTGCTACTTGACCGAGACGCCAACATCGAGGCAAAGAACTCGGAGGGCCGGACGGCGCTGTCGTGGGCCGCCTCTAGTGGGCATGAGGCTGTCGTAGGGCTGCTACTTGACCGAGGCGCCAACATCGAGGCAAAGGGTCGGAAGGGCTGGACGTCGCTGATGTGGGCCGCCTATAATGGGCAAAAGTCTATCGTACGGCTGCTACTTGATCGAGGCGCCAACATCGATGCAAAGAATCGGATGCGCGAAACGGTGCTGATGCGGGCCGCCTGTAATGGGCATGAGGCTGTCGTACGCCTACTACTTGACCGAGGCGCCAAGATCGAGGCAAGGCATCTGGAGGCTTGGACTTCTCTGTTGCGGGCCGGCAGTAGTAAGCACGAGGCCGCCTTGCAGCTGCTTTTTGACCTCGACGCCCTTCCATCCACCTCTGTAGGACTTCGGAGGAAGATTAAGAAATGATGTTTCAAATTCATTGGCAAGCGGTACATGTTGCATTTTATATCTTTCTTGGTGGAAATCTAAAAGGGGGGGGCGGGGGGGGGCAATGCACAGATACCTTATAGTCTCGTGGTATACTAATGTTCTTCAGCACTCTGTTTTGTCCATTTCCAAAATCCGAGTGAGTCAAGATCTTGGTCCACTGTTTACGCATGCTATGTTTGCGACCGGCTGCAGTGTTGACCAAGATACGCAGTACAACACCCAGCTGAGGCGCCACGATCGTCGCTGGCACGAATGCGCCGGCTCTAGTAGGGATGTGAGAAGAGGAATTGAGGAGATTGAGGTAGGTGTAGCTTTGGGTCGAGGAGGTAGGGTGCTGCACACCGGCACACGTTCATAGCTTGGCCCCTTTCGCAATATTGACAGAGATCGTCCGGCACGAACTGAATCTCAACTTAATTGCACTGACTCATGCAATCTTTCTGAAAATAGACACATGAGCAGGACCACCTTGGCAGATCTAGAGATGGGAGAAGTATTTAAAACGAGCAGCCCAGCCTAGCTTAACCGTTTCGTCAAACACCCAGCCTTTATCCAATTCCTTTGAACGAAATACGGACGGTGAAGCCAACTAGAAGCGCACGAAATATCAACAGCATGTCCGCATCTAATCCACGCAATAAAGAAAAGAGTCCGTGGCTATGGAGTCGGAAGACTGACGACGCGGGACTGCATCCGACAGCGGCAACTGTTGGACTTGGATGTCGTCTGCTTTATCTTTGCCGAGATTTCTCGTGGAAGATAATATATGCATAGGCTGTTACATCCCACATAGCTCTATAGGCTCTGGAAGCAGAAATAGTATTCTCCTCTCTTCTAGTTATTTGCGGCGCAGCCGACAACGGGCCCTAGCTGGTTAACTATATCTTGATTGGTTTAGAGAGCTCTACGTCTACAAATACACTCGTTAGACTAGAAGCTCGGAAGCTCCCTGCGAGGTGCCAAGAACAACGAACAGAGCCAGTTTACGTGCGATCTTTTGACCATGAAAGCCCAATTATTAGACACTAGATTTCCATTCTTGAGACAAGCTATAATAGAAAAGGGATACTTTTTAAGAGTGAGAAATGGCCATCTATATTGTCGCAGCCAGCATGTTATGACAATGTTCTATCACAATTCTAGAGGGCATCCAAGGCCAGGGCTATACATTGAAGTCTTGGCCAATGCAAGGAGACGTCGACAGTGCTAGATCTTAACACGTACATTGATATCAAGTATAATAAGTCATAGTTAAGCTTATCGGCAACAAAGCACCTGCGGACGAAGGATGTTACCGAATAGTCGTCCGTTGCTGCTAGCACATAAGAAGCCGCCGGTTAAGTAGGTATCTTATTGAGTACATGACTTCGTATGTGGAATCACGACATCAAAGAAAATCTCATTACTGTGACACAATTGGCCTCCATAATCCGATACTATCGGATTGCTATGCAGGCAGTACAAGAGGCATATGATAAAAGGCCTTGATTGAATCTGATCTCTTGTAGCTATGTACAGGAAGGACTGTGGTATGTATAGACATACAGCCACTGTAAGTTCGTACAGCTATGCTGACTTCCGGGTTGACCATTTCTAAGAAAACAGGGTGTTGAAGCCGGAGATACTGCACCACACAGTAAAAGGTAGCTACTAGCTTGGTGGCTGACCACGATCCTTGAGGTGGCTGTCTGGCAGGTACATTTACCGCCGCGGCAACCTGCTCCCTGCTTCTCCACCTACGCGGCGCCCGAATTCGAGTTAAGCAGCGCTGCTTCATAAGTTGTTAGTTACACGAGCTACACGTGGTATTCGACTTTGTCCCATACCAATACGCACGGCGAGGTGGATGTTCTGCACGGTAGCGACGACTCCCAAGAAAATGGCGATAACACCCAGCACGATCGTCCAGACGAGTTCGACCGACATATTTCGTCGTTCTGCAAGTTGTTGTAGTGTAACTGCTGTATGCTTTTCTCTGGAGACAATGGTGGACTGTGATTGACTTGCGATAGGCTCTTAAGGATTGATACATTCCAGGAAGAAAAAATAAGGAGCAATTAGGTGAGCCCGAGAGGTATAATATATAAATCCAACTGTGCCAGTGCAATAGAGAGTGGGCTCTTCGAGATGCTACGACCAGAGCCAACGTTTGATGTCGGTGCTGTGGCGTCCAATCAGGTCCATTTCCGTCTTTTCCAGGTACAACAGGTTCGCGCGTCCAATCAGGTGTAGTCTTTTGCAGGAACAGCCGGTTGGCGCCAAAAGTCTAGATCGGGACCCTTACAATTCTATTACGTCGGTACAGTATGCTGCACTGTACCGGTTATCTAGGGTTAGGGTTATAAGTTCTTAAGTGAAACTTTATTATTAAAAGCATAATTATAATTGAGGATTTAATATTATAAAAAAAATCTATAGTTGTATAGTAAGTCAACAATTAACATGATTTTTCTTATAATTCTTGAAGTATTAGGATAGTTAATAAATAGCTTTATTCTTTATGCTTCAGATTTTGAGGAAGGTGTTAGAACCTTTAACACTGATAGATTAATAAACATTACTGCACTGTGCCACCTACAAGAACCCACCTACGCCACGCTGTGGCGTCCAATCAGTAAAGAGAGACGTTTTAGTAACAAAGCATTTGTGGAGTCTCTGCAGGTACGAAGGTTTGCGCCTGGTAGTTTTCGTGACACATCTTCCCGCCCCTAAACATATTGTCAGATAAAACACAAGGAGGGTGTTCTCACTACTACCGTTTTTTTTTTACCTAATGGATATTTTGGCACATATTAAACCCCAATCGAGCCGTGCCGCTCATCGATAGCCAACACGTGAGTGATTGGTAAACATTAAAAACGGAATCCCGACTAGATTCTGGAGAGAACATATCGCTTTCGTAGAATTGATTTAGTTATACCTTTACACTGGATGATTAATCCCTAGCCAAGCTGAGGCGGCAGTCCACACAACCTACGCTGGAGTCCCCTCCTACCATCTTCCTCTGCTCCATTATTCGGCTCTACGTCCATGCTCTACTAGTCCCCAGAGGAATGTATGTACAATGTCGCGTTTGCTGTGGCTCACCTTTCAGGCTCGCCTACGTACCTCCTAGTCAACAAACGCGCCGGGAATCGGCAGCACATCGTCAGGCGGCTCCTCAGCAACAGCTTGCTCGGTCAGTAGTTTAGAGAGAGCATCGGCTCTAGCTGTAGGGGGCCGGGCCCGGCGCTTAGTAACGCCGTCCCTATGTGCGCGGCTCAGCTGTGGTGCAGCTGACGGCAGGCGTGGTGCAGCTGACGGCAGGGGTGGTGGATATACGACCAAGGGACGGGGACGAGGGGGCACTGCTGGCTGCCTTGGAGAGACTTTCTTCGTCTGGGGGTCTGTCTGAGGGTTTGTCCGGGGCGGATTGCTCGGCCCCGCGGCTCGTGATGGACCTGCGTGGACGACCTCCACTGCGGGCGGGATGGGGGGGATTTCCGATCGGGGCGTTTCCAAGCCCTCGCCAGAGAAGGTGTAGAGAAGCATCTGGGCAGCTGACGCCCGGCGGTCTGGATGCCGCCTCGCCATCGGCTCGAGGGGCGACCCCTGGGCTTTCTCCTCCAGTGCCTTAAGTACCACGCTGTAGTCGGCAGTGCGGGGAAGGTATTTGAACCCAGAGTCGATGGCGACCATGGTCGCGTAGAGGGACCACACGTCCATCTTGTGGCTCTGGGGCGCGTACACCTTGCTCTTATCGGGCCAGAGCTCGGGCGCTTGGTAGTAGCCAGTGCCGCAGACTGTCGTAGCCAGCGAGTGGTGGTGGGCGAGTCCAAAGTCGGCGAGCTGGAACTGGTAGCCACGGTCGCCAGGCAATATAGAGTAGAGAATATTATCGGGCTTCACGTCCCGGTGGACCAATTTTTTGCTTGCCAGGTAATCAAGGGCGCTGAGCATCTGGCGTAGCACCTCGCGGCAGAACTTGGCGTAGTCAGGAATCGGTTCGGTCTTGACAAGGCTTGTCAGAGTGCCTTTTCGTAGAGGCATAAAGATTTCTGGGTGGAGAGTGTCGAAGTGTTGGTGGCCTAGATATTCGATGATGTGCCGCTTGGCGTACATTACTGTCAGTATCACTAGCAAGGGCAGCGGGGACTAGTCGTGTCACTCACGTGTTGCAACCTCTCCATGACCTTGATCTCCCTATGGAGCAAGGCTCGTGCTGTCTCAATGTCGCCGTAGTCCCCAAGGTTGACCACCTTGACGGCGATGGCGTCGCCTGATCGCCGATCGACGGTTTGGAAGACTGTGCCGAAGGACCCTGCGCCTTTGAATTCACGAAGCGCCCGTATATCGTCGACACAAGCGCGCTTGGTCGTGTTGAGCCTGGTATTGTGCCACGACACGACCTCCGAGTTGCCGCGGAGGGTCGGCTGGTGGCGCGATCGCACCGCCCGTAGCTGCGCCAGGGCCGTCTGATAGCCTTGAAAGACAAAAGCTTTCACGGCGTCTAGAATATTGTTATCCGGCCAGAGCAACTCAAATTTATATGACGCAATGCAGACTACATAGTTCTGCAGGTAGAGGATAACACCGTCCCCTTCGATTGCCTCCCCAGCTTCGTCATCTTGGGGAGCTTCCTGCCTGGGATTATCCTCTCCACGGCCTGCCTCGTCAGGCTTTTGTTTATCGGTAAGCTTGGAAATGGCAAGTCGAACCGTCGAGAGCCGCTTTGATCGCACGGACAGAACCACAAGCCGCGTGGCAGGGTTGATCTCGAAAGCAACGTGAACTGCCGACATGGGGTATTCGTCGCTGGTCTCACAGAGAATCAGATCGGCATCTCGCCCGAGTCTCGTGATAACATGGCCACGAGGGACGAGCGAGACATGATAGCCGACTTCGAGCCCTAACCGGCCTTTGCTAGAGTGCGAGACGAAGCGTTTATTATCTGGGTGTCGGAGTGCATCGTGAGCGACTTGATTGATCGGTACGAGATGAAAGAGAGTTTTCGGATGGGGGGCGTTTACAGCCATGACGATTGACGAAAACACGAAAACATGGTGCAGAGATGGGAGAGGAGAGAGCCAGGGGAAGAACGATGGGAGCGACGATTCTTCTATCATAATTTTTATCAAGACAAGGTAACCTCTGACGGGGGGGCTTTTACAGAGCACAAGCAGCGCCCCTCGTCACTGAGATGTAGGTTGCCCAGTGAATCACAGCCAGAGGCTCTGGTGAAGCACCAAACAGTGAGTCAATGGTACTTGTACAACACTGCCTAACAATTGATTGGCTGGGGCCGCCAATCCCGCACGCGCTGATACGAGATTAAGAGTACTTATCTGTTCGCTGTCTCTGAACTCCCCTCTAACACAGCTTCCAACTCTGGCTCGCCTCAACTTTCGCGACCTGATCGAAGACCTCAACTAAAACAAATTCTTTTTCTCCCTTCTTCCGTCTTCTCTCTACAGCTCTTAGTTCAAACAAGGAAATCGTCGACACAATGCCTCCCTTCATCGACCAGGTTCATCTCCAGCAGGTTGTACACGACCAAGCGATACCTATGCTAGAGGAAATCGCCGCCAACGACAACCTACGATCGCTTCGTCGCTTCGAGCGCGATGATCCTCCCCCCTACGTCTCGTCCACCGAGTCCTCAGTGCACGGCGATGCCGATTTCGTCATACCACCACGAGGCCGCCAGCTTCCGGAAGAGCTACAAGCCATCATGGAGCGCCCGATCGACGATGGCGAGATCGAAGACATTTCGTTCCTGCTGCAGAAGATTGTGTATCCCGAAGATTTCTACTACTCGGAAGCCATAAGCGAGGAATATCGACTCGACAGCCACTACTTCCGGCGCCCGAGACCCGCGACCTTCAAGGAACTGAATGGCAGTCGGCGGAAGGGCGTCATCGTTCGTCACAATGTCAAGCGTCGGTGGGAGAAACTGGGCATCTGGAATGCCGAGTGGGGGTTTGCCGGGCGCCAGGCGCAACCCCGCGATGACTACAATGGTTGGGCGTGGTGGTGGTGGCCAGCCGAGAAGGTGGACATGGACAACTACGCCAGAAACGGCATCCGCCTCTACAACGACGCTCGTGAGCTCGTCGCACGCGCCCTGCGTCTACGCCAGAACCTACGACGGGGGGGGCATGCGCCCGTGATCCCTCGTTCTCGCCCCAGACAAGGCACGACTACTCTTGCCGAAGGGGATGCCTTCCTCATCTCTCGGCCCTGGTTCCTCTTCCAGATCGAGATAGCCGAGGAGCGGGCACGATATGAACGCCTCTCCGACAAGGACCAAAGAAATTACCGATACTCGCCCGACAACCAAGTCATCCAGTGGTGGAAAGAGCGCGGGGACTGGAGGGATGAGTTTTCCAGGCGCGACTGGGTCACCGCCTGGAAGTGGCGCCACGAGTCTCCGTCCCCAGAGCCCGAGGACCTGGTGCCCCTCGACCGCATGGAAGACGACCCGCTAAACGTAGCGGCGGAGATGGAGTTTACGCCCTCCGAAGTCGACGAGCTGGAGACCATCAACCTCCCAGGATCCGAACAACCGGAAGGCTTCTGGGTCCACAAGACCCTCGCCAAGCGCTTTCCTGGCATGATGGCGGACGTGGAAGCAGAGATTCGGGAGAGCCAGAGAGAGAGAGCCGCAGAGCTCGAAAGACTAAAAGCAGAAGGGTGGGAGTCGCCGGTGAACGCTGGCAATGTCTTTTTCGACAACATGTTGGCGGAGTGGTCCAAGGTGCATGGGACTGTTGGTTTGTTCCGCCCGCTCCCGCTCCCGCAAGAGGAGGCCAATGCAGCCCCCGAAGAGGAAGAGCCCGAGGCATCCGGGGCGTCCCCCCAGGCAGACATGCACGATCTACAGGGAGATGCTTCTCCGCCACGCGAGCAGCGACGGCTCCGTCGGCGACAAGCGCCTGTAGCCCCAGACCAGAACCAACCCCTTCCACAACCCCCCCGCCGCAGCGCGAGGATCGCAGGCATGAAACGACCCGCAGAGGACTTGCCGTCGCAAGCGGCGCCGAGCAAGAGACCTAAGAAGGCCGCGGCACCAAAGGTTGCAGCGCCTGCTGCCCCGCCTGCTGCTCGGGAGACGCGACGCACAAGCACAAGACCTGCTCCTGCACGGCCCCCGTCAAAGGAGAAGACGGAAACCCAGCCGAGGCGAGGGCCAGGGCGCCCGAGAAAGGAGGATAGAGCAAACACTCATTCTACCATGCTGAAGAAGCCAGCGAGGACACCCGCTGCGGCGAGGACAGAGAATCGCAAGGCTACGGGAAGCGACGCGCAGGATGTGCCCAGGCGACGAGGACGGCCGAGGAAGAAGACATGATGGAACAAATGATATGAAACGGATAGATACCCCATTTCGGCTTGGGCAGCCAACGAAACTGGGCATGAATTAACGAAGGCATTGCAGAGCGGCAACATAGTGGTATTCAAGAGGGAGTGCGGAAGTGACTGCCTTGATCACCCTGCTGTAGAGGATATAGGGCGAAAACTCTAGGTCAAGCTGATATCCCAAGTACGGCCCCGGCCACACAAGTCAAGCCGAGGCTCCAGATTGTAGCGTTTATTCGCCACTAAAAGGAACAGACCAATCCTCTCAACTGTGCCTAACAAGCGGCTTCTCGTGGTGAACTCCTCAGGACCCCTGAACCAGAGTACCCGAAACCCAGATGACCTGGATCCCAGATTACCTGGAACCTGGAGCACACGTAGCACCCTTAGAGAGCACCAGAAAAGATATATAAACTAATAATTATTAGCTATTATATAGTTTATATATATTATTTATTGTTATTAAAATGATTAAATCTTAACTAAAAGGTATAAAATCTATCTTTATGCTGATGAGGAACTACCAAAACTATATAATATTTTTGATCATAGCTCTCTCATAGTCTAAAGCCGTGTATAGTACCAATACGGTAGGAGGCGGTAGGGCCGCTAGCGTACGGCGATTATCTAGATGGTATGACCTGGTAGGAAGACTTATATAGCAACGATATTTAGGCTCTAATTAGGGCCGTGAGTCGTGCCCTTGGTCCTTATATAGTCGTATAGTAGCCGCCGACCGGCTTAATAGCCGGCTAAGCGTTAAAGGCGTAGAGGCAAGGGTTTAACTTAAAAGTAATTATATTAAAGGTAAGGAAAAAAGAGGCTTTATTTTTTTCTTATATAAAGGAACTAGTCCTTCGTAATATAAACAAGTCTAAGACCGGACGTTATTTATATTCTCGGCCTTGGTGGCTTGTTTCGGTACAACTCAGTATAACTATATAGTTAAGAATAGATGTTGCAGTGAGTGGGGTCAACTTCAAAGAGTGCCTACCACGCGATACATTTTAAACTAAGGTAGATAGATTGCTGCTAGTGCTATTCGCCCAGTAAGTTGAATTTACGAAAAAGTTCCGGTCGTATGCTGTTGTCAGGTCTGGGAACATTGACTAGCTTGAAAAGAGTGCACATGAAAAGAAACTATCCAGATGATCGGAATTTAGGAAGTGGTAGGATCGAACTCAATGCCTGCTAACCAAACTTTTTCAATCGTGAGACTATTTTCAATGTTGACCGTAGGATCGGCGCTCAGCAAGACAAGGTCCGCCCGAAGTCCAGGGGCAATGGTGCCGCGATCGTACAGCCGGAAGGTGGATGCAGCAAGGGAAGTGGCGCCCTGGATCGCCTGAACGGGTGTCAGACCGGCCTGGACCAAGAGTTGGAGCTCATGATGGAGAGAGATGCCGAAAGGGGGGTTTGCTGGGACGTATGGGGAGAGGTTGGAGTCGGTACCGACAATGATGGGGACGCCGGCGCGGATCATCTCTGTCACGCTCCCCTCGGCATTGACAACGTAGTTGGAGAAGGGTTGATGCGTATTGTTGACGATAGACTGCATCATGATCAAGGTCGGTACGACACGACGACCGTTGGTGACCAAGCTTGAGATTTGCGATGAATTTAGAGGTTGATCGAGGGGGGCATGAGTGGGGATGTCCACGCCCGATGCTTCGGCTTGGCTGTAATCAGCATTTGTTGGCGCATGACTAATGACGAGCCGATTAAATTCGTGAGCAGTATCTACCACTGCCCGGATGACTTCATCGGTGGGCCCCAAAACATCGAGGAACAGCTTGATGTAGTCTACACCTTGTTCAACCCTATCCGTGACAAACTTTTCCGCTGCGGAGACATTGGGAATGAGCCCGTCTGCTGGGTAGCCGGGTATCAAGCTCACGACGGTTCCGTTGACGCTACCAAGGCCTCCCGGGCCGCGAACATCAGTTACTCCGGCGGCTCGGCACGCCTCGAGAGCGGTGTAGGGGAAACTACCCATGTCGAGAGCCGTGGTGATGCCGTATTGACGCATTGGCGTGAGGTAGGAACACTCTTGGACGTGGCAGTGAGCGTCGATAAACCCTGGAAGCAAGTAGCCTCCATTTCCATTCACGACGGTGGCACCATGCGGATTTGCGTTGGTTATGATACCGCCCGAGAGCACAACCGTCGATGTCGCCGAGGGAAAGCCGTTGCCATTCCAGACGTGGACGTTTTCGATGGCTATGTTTTTACTGAATGCTGCCCGTTGTTCAAGTGTCGAGAAGCATGCCAGTGCCGTGCCAGCAAGGCCAAGGAAGACACCAGTGATGAGTGCGGAAACGTAAGGCATCGTGAGATTGCGCGCTTCCTTTGGATAAGCCTATTCTTCTTGATGAGATCTGAGACTTGGAAATGCTTCTCCAGGTTCCGTGGTTTGAAATTTATAGCATTTTCCCCCGTGCCAAACGACTTCGGAGAACCTCGCCCAGTCTGCTCGCTCCACGCTTTACACCGTACAGGATCCTCCATTCTGTTGTCTGGCTGAAGCAAAGGTGACGATCACTTCCCCGCAAACGACTTAAATTTTGGGTTGCAACGGGGTGCCGCAGCGGGGTGCAGTATGCGCCGCGCTACCCACAACTGCTACCGACCCCCCGGGCCACAAGTACACCTTCACTGTAGCTTGAGTATGGACCGGGGTTTGCCAAGGTTGGATTATCCTAAAGCACATCCTTTCTCTGTCGCATTCGACACTCGCGCTTTGAGCAAATAGCGGCGGGACTGCGGGACAGATGTCCCACGATGCCACCACGACCAAGCTTCTCGTTGTCACCCCCCCCTGCAAGTTCGGCTGGTGGTGGAATTTTGGTACTCTACTCTATGTCTGAGCAAGGCTGGGGAGATTCCCTTACCTCTGGTAGTCATTAGACAAAGCTGCAAGTCGGATATTGTCACATGGGTATCGGTTCATCACGGTCAGCTTACTTGTGATGGTTTGAGGGTAAGCGGTGATTCTACATCGTGCTAGAATTGGCATAGAGCCGAGCTAGGAATAGGGTTTCGGCAAGATTACGTTCCGTTGGCTTACGAGTAGTCATGACAATCTGCTCCCCGGCGCATGTTTCCTTCCTCCACGCTGGCTTACTCTGTGGTTTCCCCTGTGCTGCCCACTCTGATGAGATTCATATTCAGTAGCTCTGTATCGTCGAGAGTGGCCACGTCTACGAGCTTCATGTATTTGCCCTCTCTTCATCCGTTCAAGTATAAGTTGTTCCACGATCTTGGTGTCGGTGGCCATTTGCACATGGCCTCCGCCTCTAGTAATTTACTGCATCGACCTTGAACTAGTAGAATAAGTAGGCAACCGAGCCGATCCGTCAAGATACGACGACTTGGCTCAAGTTTATTTCGACCTCCAAATGTTTCCCAGGCTTTCGCAGAAGGCGCTGGGACCCCACAAAATATTTGTTCGTCAGGTGCTTCCACTTTGGGTTTCCGGTCTGTTGATAATGGCAGAATTGACCCGCATATCGTCAGATAACACTCACCTCGAAGGACCCAGTCAAAACTTTCAAAGAGCAACCAAGCATTAGTCAAGATTCTAACGGGTATTCACATCCCAGGAATAGTAAACCACTTACAAGAGCTTCACCGGTGAGTACCCGTGGCACTTGGATCACCCCTCACGACAGGGGCTGTATCTTCGTTGGCCTCGATATAACCGGAGAAGGTGAAGTACAGCATCTCATCAACCTTGTTAGCAGAACCCAAAAGAGTCAGGAGATATGGTCCACTACTTCTCCTTCGGCGGGCCTATTTAAGGGGTTTTGCAGAAAATGTCTGCACCGATGATCAACTGAGAACTGGTTTGCATCTATGCAATGATTAATCACCATGGACAGGTAACGAGGATGGGGGACCAAAATGTTCAGAGAGACAGACTCTAAGACGGAAGACAGGCACTAGCTTCACAAATTCTGCCATTTTGATCTCGTTCAAAAAGCCCAAGAAGAGCTGTTGTTTAACTGCAAAGGCCCAACGTTGTTGAGACGTTATGATATGTGTTTTTCAGAGCTGAAAATAATATTTGACCATGGCTTTGTTAGCTGCCGAACTGGGCTGGTGATTGGAGATTAATTAGCCGGCTACCCGTATTAACGGTCGCAGCCGAATATCCGAGTCTCTAGCCAAATGTCGACCGCGACGACGAAGTACTAAAGCCGAGGCGTCATGGCCAAGTGGATCTCCTCACCAATGCTACTTGCAATAGGATCTCGAACTAATCGTTCTTCATGTCACCATCTGGCGCAAGTTGGAATGATCAACAGAGAGTAGGATCATGGCCGCTGCGGATGCTCGTCGTATGCGATTGCGTCAATGGTGGCTTGTATGAGGTGAACGCATGTCGAAAGCCGTCTCACCTACAAAGCTCTTCCAATGAAATAGTGTTTCACGCTGTTTCGTTCGCAAGGAGTTGCTCTATTCGCTTTCTATTGTACTATGTCTGACTTCACGGAGTTTTCGTCCCCAACTTCAGACTGGGTAGCGTGTGAGATGCCATACTAATCAGGGACCGATAATTGGCTAACCTCCGTCGGACACTAGCCACATCATCACCTTGGTAGCGGAAATTTGCCCAGCCTTTGGAGGTTGGCTTTGTCTCTCTGGTCGTTGACAGATATCACTGTAACTGCACCAAGAAGCTTTGGTAGTCGTTGAAATCAGTATGTCCTTTGATAATCTTCCAGATACCCAAGCTTTTAGAGTAACCTCGCTGCGGGCGAGAGGCCTTCTGGAGTTTGCCGAGGCTTTTGCCACTAGCATCAAGGAGCTGTGCAAGCGTGCACCTTTGGCCAGCAAAGAAGGGGAACAGTATACGAAGGCACGAACTACTTCTTATTGCAGTGTAGTATTGTAGAATCGATACTTTATCTAGACCCCTTTTGTTATACACAACAGACCTGACAATCATTCCCACTCTCTTGTCACCGAGCCCGGTGATCGTCTAGCTGCTTGGGGACCCGCCGGTGTATTGGTAATCGCATCGAGCAGCCTAGAAGACGTGCCCGTCAAAGTCCTCGAGGCCTGCCAAGTCTGGCAACTTGGGGATGCTCAAGAGCCCGGCCGCCCTGACGATAAAGTCGCTGTGAATGCCGGCTGGTCCGTGCACGCCGAGCTGGCATGCGGGATTTAGCGAAACTTGAGGTGGGTCGAGTGGAGAAGTCCCACATCGCCGCCGATTTTGCGGGGAAAGGGGGAAGGGTCCCACATTTGCAATAGATCTGTCGATTGCCAGTGCCAGACAGTTGGGTCGGGGGCCACGCAGGCAACTTGTTAGTCCTACACGCCTACCCACCCGTGCCATCTTGCTAGGTGTATTGAAATGGTCCCACGCAGTTTTTATTTTTTATTTTATTTTTTTATTTATTTTAAAGGGTTTTTTTTAGGTTTTTGTGGGGTAGTCTGTTTAGTGGCTAGCGTGCAGGGAGGTAGTAATTCCAATCTGCATCGCAAATTAGGAGAAGAAGCCACGAAATAGCAGCCGTGAAAATAGAGTACAAGCAAAGATTGGTCACTCTGCGCTAAAATATGGAAGCATGGGACAGCGTAGCTTTATATTTTCCCTCCGTGCCAGTTCGCCCAGAAACCAAACGTGTTGCCAGTTCGAAAAGGCGTTCAAAACAGCGGACCAGTCAAAGCTCGAGCCCCGACTACTGGCATTTCCTCAAAATGCCCACGGTAATTGCCAGTCTCCTTCCTCTTTCTTTTTACTGAACAGCTCTTCAGCTTTCTACCACTTCTCGTATCCGATTCCTCTTTGCATTAATCTACTGCCACTAACGTCTATTGTAGGAGAACGCGGATGACAGCCGCATTCCACTGATTTTAATTGGGACTCTTATTCCATCGGTTATTGCGACAATCTTCGTACTCGCACGCATATACTCGAGGGGAGCAATTACTCGATGTTGGGGACTCGACGACACGCTCATAGCAATATCTTGGGTGAGTTGCTTGCCCTACAGAATACCTGGATAAACACTCACTACTCTTGAGCCCTAGCTCTGTGGTCTGGCCTTGACAGTCATCAACTGCACTTTTACACTCTACGGCTATGGTAGACATGTGTCTTTTCAGACTGCTCAACAGGCTGCTACTGCTGTTCGGCTTTCCTACGCTTCCCGCATTCTTTACCAATTCGTGCTTGGCTCCACTAAACTTGGCATTTGCGCATGCTATATGCGTATCTTTATCGATCGCCGAAGCAGGACCCTTATCTATCTATTACTAGGCTTCATCTTCCTCTTCTCGATGCCCCTAACCATCTACGTCATGGCTGCCTGTGTGCCTATCGACGGTGGCTGGCAAGGGGAACCGGTATCTTGTCACAGCAGCCGCGCACCTGATCTTTTCGTTTCAGCGGCTTGTAACATCGTGGCCGATATTCTGCTCTTGATATTTATCGTCCCTCGAGTCAGTGGGTGCCGCGATCCTTGGTGCAAAAAGACATGGCTTCTGCTAATCAGGGAAAGTAGTGTCGCTGAACATTGCAGTCGGGCAAAAAGCTGCTCTATTAGCCGTCTTATCTCTGGGCTCCCTCGTCATCGTTGCGGCTGTCGTCCGCCTTTTGAAAGTCATGCAGTTCGACGACAGCTCAGATCGTACATGTAAGGTTTCTTCAGCCCATTTGGCAATAAAAACTCTAATACAGACACTAAACGCTTCGCATGGTCAGGGGACATTGCCGACATCACCACGTGGAGTGCTGTTGAGATCGACACAGGACTTTTCTGTGCCTCCGCGCCAGCGATAAAGCCTCTTCTACGCAGATGGAAGCTCAACTTTATGCTCTCTCCGACGAATGGCACATCCGAGGGACAGGGGCATTTCAAATACAACCGTAGCAGCCGGTTCAGAATAGGCGAAGAATCCGACTTCATTTGCACAAACGATCGTATCGAGCTGAGTGATCGAAGGAACTGGGGGGGGGAGGGCGGCAACTCAGCAAATAGCAATACTACGACAGTTCTGATCTGGGGAGGCGATGACGGTAGTAAGAGAGCGCCGCTTGACGAGAGCGAAAGTATTCAAGAGATGCTCGATACTCGACCTACAGACGATGGTATACACAAGTCTGTTAGCGTGGTGGTACAAGAGTCCAAGGGTGATTGAGAAGAGAAAAACGAGATGTAGAAGGTGGTGGTACCTTTTTGACCCTACATCGCTGACTCATATAGCTCGAGCTACCTGTTCTTCCGAGAGAAGATGGATGGACCTTATACTGTGAAGGACTTTGGTCATGCAGAAAATCCGAAGAGTTTCTCTGCATTTTTGAACCCGATCATTTGGACCTCTGCTTCTGAAATGACCCCGCTGTTTCGAGTTAGCTCAATGAACCCGGAACCCTCCTCAATGTGCTCGAAATAATAGTCGATACTCAGAAGAATCCTCTCGATCTCTAGTGTTGTCTGCTTGAGACAACAAAATGGCGGCAGGTTAAACATTCCACTTGTCGTAACCTAGATGTTGTTATCCCAGACTTCCTTGAAATCGCGCTGTAGGTTGCCCCAACTTGAAGGAAATCGAAGGATGCGATCAATTGGCACATCCAACTCCTACGCCGTTTCGAATACAAACCAGAAGTCTTCGGCATCGTCGAATCGTCCACCGACATGGTTTGGAATTAATGTCCCAATGAAGCCAAGTTCTGTCACACAGCGCCTTAGCTCTGCGGCAAGGGCTGTTCATTGGGAGGAAAGCAAGCCCAGCAAGGCGATCGCTGTCCATGCTAACAGCCTCAGCGAGCCCATCGTTGGCCTTCTGGCCGATGTGAAGGGGCGGTTCATCAAGTAGAGGTCCATGAGAGAGGATCTGCTTCTTGACGTCCCCCTTATCCATGTCTTCTGAGCGCTCACTACCGAATGAGAGAAGCTTTGATGTTGGCAGTCCTGGAAACTTGGCGAAGGTGGCTTTGATGCGACCTCACTGAAGGGCATCTTCACAGAGGTAGTGCTCTTCAAGAGTGATCAATTGCGGCATCTAGGCGAGGGCTTGAGACGATGTACGATGGAGTGCACCTGAAGTACGCCGTGATGTATGTCGTGGAAGACAAAAGTTTGGATGAAGAAGCCGGATATATTGCGTGTTTGAACCAACCAAACTTGAAGAGTAAAAAGTCGGCTTTGTTGGCTATTTTTCAACTATTATGGCCTTCCTGGCGTGAGGCTTACATATCTAGTAGTCTCCGGCGCTTTCAGGTTTACTTCGGCTTTTGTCATAGATGCTCTAGCGCCCTAGTTCCGCCAATGCTATCACCAATTCTTGGGTCGAAGCAGGTACATGACTCAGGTAGAGACCATAGACCCCCGTACCAAACGTAATTCGTTACCGGATCATCATAAGCGGGATTCTAATACTCTGGCTTCCTCCCTGAATGTCATCTGATAGACACAACATGCTTGATGAGCATGAACGACTCGACCCCTTGGATCACAAGAATCTGAGTTGTGCGTCTATAGAACCACCGCACAGCTATTGTAAGCCAGAACACGGCCAGCACAGAAAGTTAAGGCTGCACCCATCCATATCAGTATGCGACGATTAAGCAAGCACCTAAATACGGGAATCTCAACTCTCCGCTCTAGCCATAATACGACAGCTCCCTCAAGCAGTCTCAAACGGCCCTTGTTCGAAACATTCTCGACTGGGGAAAGGATGCACGCTTGAAGCAGATCAAAGAGGCATTGGATACTATTCTAGAGGAGAACAGGAAGACGGCTGCGGAACAGGCAAAGTCCCGCCCACCACCGTCCAATGGTTCTGCCTCCTCCACCACCACCACCGCCACCCCAGGTACGAAACACAAATCTTCATCGTCGGGCAAAAATAGGACCAGATCCAATAACGTTCAAGGACTCGGCGGTGGCGGCGGCGGCCCAAGTGGCGTGTATTCGGAAACGGATAGGCCAGCCTTGGCACACGCCGTTTCGGAGATATCTTGCCCACCGCGGCAACTACTAAGCTTTGTTGATCTCCCCCAATATTCCGACCAAAAGTGCGAGCAGCAAGAGCAAGGGCAGCAAGCGCACGAGTAGTAAGACCACGAGCAGCAGGACCTCGAACAGCAAGACCACGTCCGGCACAAGTGCCGTTAGGCTGGGTGGCAGATGTATCGGCAAGCTGCGCGGCGGACTCATCAGCTGCAGAGTAGCCCATAGCGGCTATTAATGGTTACCAGACCTGAGAGTGAGGCAGAGGAAGCAGTAAATACGGATCAAGCAGTTTTGGCCTGGTTATATATCTGCCATGGCATCCAGATGCACAACAACATGTCTTATACACTACCCGTAAGCCCACAGAGCTCTTACCAAGACCCTTTCTAACCCTCATCATATCGTTTATAACCCATAATGAGAGAAATAACCTTTCCCTGGAAGCCTCCATCCTCCCTTACCAGACACACGCAAGGCTCGAGTCCCCCCGCCCCTTCCCTTCGTACGCTGAGCAAGTCTATTGCGCGCACGGAACCGTGATATTCAAGTCCTGCTTCAGAGTTTCTCCTATGTCGATGTTCAGAGTCTGATTCTGCGACGCCAGGGCATCGGCGAAATAGCTCAGGGTCTGGCCCTGGTTGACGACTGACTTGCCGCTCAGCTCCAAGGGCACCACGCCGCCGTTGCTGCAGTACGGCTGCTTGCCCAGGACCGCCAGGATCGGTGCCTGGGACATGTTGCCGCGCATGTTGAAGCTGTTGTTGCCGGGATGGAGGACCATGTTGTCGATGAAGGAGGTGCCGATCTCTTGGCCGAGGAGGTAGGTGTGGAACGACGAGTTTCCCTGGAGCATTGAAGCATTAGTCTCCCATTCAGGACTGCGAGATTTAAGGTTAAGAGGAGTTGAGGGACTCACAATCGTGAAAGTCACAGGGGATGGATTGGGGATCACTGTCACGCCCCTGAAGTTGTCCCCCTGAGCGTCATAGTTGAGGGACACATTGGACTGGGTAACCGCCATGCCCTTAAAGTTGCTCAGGCCTGCCGCATCGTGTCAATAATTAATGTGCCCTCTGCAGCTGGTGCTGCCCAGCTGGTGTTGCTGATAGCATCCGACTCACCTTGCAAGGTCACCGTCTTGGCGAAGCTGATGGGGAACGCCTTGGAGATGCCGCTGACGCGGAAGGTGGTGTCGCCCGCCACGGTCACGCGCACGCTGTCGTTGGCCAGCAGCCAGATGTTGAACGCGGTGAAGGCCTTCATGTCGGTGATGGGGCTGAACTGCGTCACGTTGACGACCTGCTCGCCCGCGCTGCTGGTCGGGGGGAAGTCGATGGAGGCGAACGGCGTGTGCGGCTCGAGATCCTCGAGGTACATCTGGCCCGTGAACCCATCCAGGGTCGCCTTGACGGACGAGCTGCTGCGGATCGTGCTGTTGATGGCCATGGTGTAGCTCTCGCTCTGCGTGTTGCTCATGACGATGCCGTCGACGGTGAGCGTGGCCTCGTTCAGGGTCTGCTGCGCGATTCTGGGGATGCCGACGAAAATGCTGGGAAAGTAAGAGAGAGAGTCTTTTAGCAGGATCCCCAGACAGATGGAAGACTAGACTGGGGCTTGCTTACAGCAGAGGGACCGACAGAGCAGTACCGCAGACAAGAAGGATCAGATACGCCCACCAGAACTTGAGGCAGTGCGCCACAAATCGCCCCCTCTGAGGCTTCTCGGGCACATTCTCAGACACATTCTCGGACACGTTCTCGGACACATTCTCGGCCAGGCTGATGGTGGGCTTCAGACCGTTGGAACCCATGGTGACTGTTTTACTCGATAGTGCAGCTTATGAATCTGTCATCGCGGTCTGGCTAGGAAAAGTATACGTGCACCCTTTCAAGGATCAGTGTCTGGTCCGGGTGTAGTAATCGTTGGATGGAAGCGCAATACACACAGGAGATTGTACGCGGCCGGATATCACTGGTGTTCTACGAGAAAAAACAACTGCGTAGGCAAAATCCACAGGAAAGGGTAAATTCCAGGGGTGTTGTTGACCTTTTGACGACGCAACCAGGTAGGGAATTGACGAAATCCGGATCAATCCCGAAAATGCACACGAGAGAAGAAAACAGGGAAAAGGAATACCCAACTTAAAGGTAAAGAGACTAGCTAGAGGTACATTTCGAGATCTGCGCGTGCCAAAAAACCCAGCACGAGTGCGTGTCGATTACGGTGCGGTTGATACGCATAACGGAGCCATAGATCCTCGGTATCTCGTGAAAATTGTTGGTTTCTGGGCCGTAAAATATATTAAATTAATTAGTGCAGGTGGCGCAGGCCTCGGGATGGACAGCCAGCCAACGGTGAATGGCAACCAACCCGAAGCGAATGGCAACCTACCGAAATTCAATGGCAACTAACCAAAAGTGAATGGTAGAGGCTTTTTGGATTTCACGTTTTTGCGCGGTGATCTTGTCGTGACTGGAAAAATCATTGCCGTTTACACTTCTAAATTATGACTTTTTGGTATGATTTTCTATGGGCAAAAATGCGTCCAGTTCCAGCCGGCATATTTTTGTCAGTGCTGTCGGACCGTGCACTCTAGGACAATCTGCAAGTGGCGAATGAAGTGTTGCCGTGGCACAGCATGCATTTCTCCTGGTCCTCGCTCGTTCCCCAGATGTCTCTCCCCCCAGATCTCTCTCTCCCCAGGTATCACTCTCCCCAGGTATCACTCTCCCCAGGTATCACTCTCCACAGATGCCACTCTCCCCGGATATCACTCTCTCCCCAGATGTAAATCGTTCCCCAGACTCCATCGCCGGAGCAAATAGGACGATCTCCACGTCACGTCACTGGGTAATTCCGAAACTAAGCTGCGCCGCAATACAGGAAAAAGTTGGGCCAGCGTATCCTTGAAGTTCAAGAGGTGTTGTGTCTCTATTACAAAGCCCCTGTATGCCTTGTTTTGGATTCTCTCGGGATGCACCCGGCTAGTCGCTAGCCCGGGACGGCTAGCGACAGCTAGTCCGGACGGCGTGGCGGGGATCGTCTACGAAATCGGGGTAATGAATCCGGAGCAATCCTTTCGGAGGGACTTCCGGACCATTTCCTATTCCATCGAGGCCGTGGCGATTTGGTTCAAACTGTCTGCGATACATACCTTTGTTAGATGAAAATAACGGTCCCTCGAACAAGCCTCTGGAACAAGCCTGAGGTACATGTAAAGATGTAAAGGGTACAAAATGATCATGTTCTACCGTATAGTCTACAGAGGTGTCCAGCCCAAAGAGAAAATTCCTCCGCTAACGCCCCACTAACAAAACACACTTACAGAGTAGATTCACCATGGCACTGACTGGCGTCTTCGCCCACACGATCGGCCTTGGTTACCAGACGGGTGCGGTCCGGGGGACGACAACTGGCAAATCGGAATTCACCTATCAACCCGGCGAGCCTGTCACCTTCTCTATTGGCAGTCTCGTGCTGGGCTCTTGTCTGGGCAAGTCACTCATTACCGTCGCGGACTTGGTCTCCACGGAAATCTCCGATTTCAGCCCTCGCTTGGTGAACCGCGCTCGGCTGCTTTTCAGTCTGACGCCGGGCCAGGGCTTTGAACAGGCCATCAAGATCGACCAAAAGGTTGGAGAACTATCTCCATGTTCTACCGTGTTGGTTTTCTTAATAGTAACACGTTCGTCTCCCTTAGGTTGAGGCGGTCATCTCGAAATATGCAGCTGAGATCGACCTGGACTCTGAGAGCTTGTCGAACCTCGACGGTCCTCTTGGCAAAATCTGCGACGAGCTACAGCTCCGGCCGAAGTCGGTCCATCATGCGCGCAACCATCTCCGCCGCGCGATAGCCGGCGTCCAGGTCCTGCGCGATCTACGCATCCCCTCGCCCACCGGTGGCGACATCCTTGCCGACGCCTATCTTCCATTGTCGCCCGGCAAGAAGTTTCCGGTTCTCATCAGCTGCACGCTCTACGGACGACGTGTACCCTGGGGCGGGCCGGACCTCGAGTCCGAGCAGGACATCTTGAGCTTCGAGAGGGCGGAAGACCAGTGGTACTCAACCGCGGCCGGCACCGACGTAGAGATGCCCGATCTCGGACCGTGGTCTCCATTCTTCACCCAGCAGAGAGGCTTCGAGAACCTGGGCGCGCTGAACACCTTGAGCTACGTCCCCGCCGGCTACGCCATCGTGCGGATCGACCCCAAGGGCGTCTCGCAGACGCCTGGCAAGCGCTGGGTCCCCGGCGAGCTGCCCCGCGACTTCGCTGCGGCTGTGGAGTGGTCCGCCGAGCAGCCGTGGAGCAACGGCAAAGTCGCCTTGGTGGGGAGCTCGGGGGGAGCAAACACTCAATGGGCGGTGGCGGGCATGAAGCCCAAGGGTCTGAAGTGCTTTGTCCCTTATGCTAGTAAGTTGTACCCACGACTTTCCTTATTCCAGGTCCTTTCTAGCTCTATGTTCCTAGTTCCATATACTCCCTAATTCCACGTCCCTCTGATTCCTAGCTCCACATCCTTCCTGATTGGTACTTGGCAGAATCTCCAAGCTGACTGTCATTTGTTACAGCCGACATCGATGCGTATCGCGAGGCCGCATACATCGGCGGCGTCCCTTCGACTCGGTATATGGAGAACTGGTTTGCGCGGGTTCGCGGGGTATCACCCAAATGGGGCGATGCGCTGGATGCGGGAGCCCTTACCAAGGCCAGCCCTACATTTTCAAAATTCTGGGAGATGCAAGCATCCGATCCAACCCAATCTGTGGATGTACCATGCTTCTTGGCAGCATCGCAGATCTTCATGATCCACGGCAGGGGTGCGTATGAAGCGTACATGGTCCGGCGCCCTGAAAACACGCATCTGCAGCTGGTGGACTCGAACTACTATTCGTGGCCCAGCCGGGAATCCGCAGCCAAGATCCTTCAGTTTCTCGACTTTTATCTCAAGGGAGAAGAACGCCTCGCCCCCGAGCGCGTGGGAATTCAAGTGCGGCTCGGCAATCAGGACTGGTACTGGCGCAAAGAGCGGAGTTGGCCCGTGCCCGGGACGATATATACACGTTGGCATCTCACTCCCGACCTGGGACTGCTAACTACACCACCCGCTGATGTGTCCGAGACTCGACTCGCGTATCCGGCAAAACCGCCTCTCCAGGGACGGTCCGGCTTGAGCTTCCACTCCACGCCCTTTGACGAAGACATGGAGCTAGCGGGCCACTTCGCCGCTGTCTTGAATGTCTCCTCGACAGCCCCTGATGCCGATGTCGTCGTCCTCCTCTGGGCCATCGAAGAGACAGGCCAGGCTGTCAGCTACGGCGCCACCAGCGGCGATCCCGAACCCCTTGCCAAAGGGTTCTTACGTGTCAGCCACCGCGCCACAGATCCCAAGCTCTCTCTTCCCTGGCGGCCGTGGCACACGCACAAGCAGGAGGACCTGGCCCCGCTGCAAGGAGCGCAGGACGTGGTGGAGATCGCGGTGGAGATGATGCCAGCGGCCGCCCGGGTGAGGAAGGGCTGGAAGTTGCGCGTCGACATCTGCCC
>FTLB01006824.1_pt1 | contig 45096 bp, 68 predicted proteins | sample 1658291 | NCBI WGS metagenome assembly FTLB01 (sample SAMEA3914812, study PRJEB12502) | metagenome | biome: forest; material: soil | place: Canada | collected 2011-07-07 | depth 0.1 m
GGAGATACCAAAGACGGGGTTGTAGGAACTAATCCACAAGTTGTAACCATCAGTGGCCATGCCGGTCAGGCCCCCACCGAAGTTCTCGAACGTGACAGCAGTCCAGTGCACCAGGTCCGGCGTGAACTTCAGCGTTTGGGCGTAGAGGTCCAAGACGTAGATGTACTGCCCGCATTGGCAGACGACGGCCTCTTGCTCAAGAGGTATGACCTGTGTGGTGTCGTTGAGCAAAGTCAGCTGCCACTGCATCCACGGATTGACACCTTTGGAGAGGCTGAATCGCGAATCGAGCGAGTCCTTGCGGTCCTGGTAGGGCTGGCCTGCGCCGTTGTGCCAGTCCTCGGCGAGCCTGCGCCACAGTCCCTCGGTGTTCACGGTCCCCTCGCCCGGGATGTTGTCGAGGCTGATCGACTCGCGCTGGGCAGCTATCGAGCGGTGGCGGAAGGCGTCGCGTCGGTACGGCTCAAAGCTGGTGTCCATGACGTAGGCCCGGCCGGCGATGGTGACCTCCATGAACTGAGGCACCTGGGGGTTGGACTCGGCAACCGAGTCGAGCCACGGGTCGGTGAAGCAGACTTCGAACGACACTAGAAGGCTTCCGCGTTCGGGTAAGCGGACATGATCCGGTCCGCCTCGGCGTTGATGCGTGCGATCCTCTGCTGCTCGAGCTTGGCCGACGAGTTGGCGACGGCTTGGGGTGGGACCTCCGGAGCTTTCCTCGGATCGGGTTGGGCCTCGTAGAAGTTGCGCTTGACCTCGCGCGGCTGCATGAGTTTGATGGCTGCTCCCAAGTCGGGGAGGTCGTACATGGTCGGGCTCAGTCCTGCCACCGTCGTCAGGTCGTCGGTCAGGTTCACCAACGGTTGGAAGGGCGCGAGGAACTGGACGTGCACCGGCAGGCCCGGGTAGCCCGACTTGTAAAGCACGATCCCGTTGCCCGAGGGAAAGACGCTCGGCTGGTTGGCGGCGCGGATCACCCGGTAGTCACCCTTGCGGATCAGCGGGTAGGTCCGGACCGGCGGGGCGATCTGGTAGCTCACCTCCAACACGCGTGAGGACACGGCGTCGAACTGGCTGCCGAGGTCATAGCCCTGGTACGTCGGGTTGAAGGTCGAGTCGTTGAACGTGATCTGGCCGAGCCCGTTGGTCGTCGAACTCAGGTCCAACAGGTCGTCGTTGATCGCCACGCCGATGTCGAACAGGCTGAACCGCGGGTTGACGTAGACCAGCGCGCCCTCGTCGTGGCTGGCAGGGGTCGAGCCGAGGTAGCCGGGGACGACGGTCATCGCTCCCCCGCTTGTGATCGCCTGCACGAGCCATAACTCCAGGTCAACGCCCAAAATGGTCCCCGGTTGGATGGCCGGAGAGAAGTTGCCACTGACCGTCGCCACGTCGGCGCCCGCGGTGTAGGCGGCGTTGAGCGACACGATCTGCTCGCGCGCACCGGACATCAGGCGCCGGCGGGTTTTTTGGATAACGTCCTGGAATTGCATTACGGGCTCAGACTCAGTGCGTCGTCGTCATCGAAGTCGAGCGTGGTGTCGGTGTTGTACCGCTGGCCGCAACTCGGGCACCGCTGCTTCTGGGAGCGGTAGCGGTCGAGCTCGGACAGTTGCTCGGGGGTCAAACCTGACTCGTGGATGTCGACCAGGCAGCGGGGGTCGAGGTTCTTGTTCTCGTACATCATTCGTTTGAGGTCCCCGAAGACCCAGTTGTCCTCACCCTTGACGAACTTGTGGACCGTGCCGTTGACCTCGTACTGGCAGTCCTTGTCCGCCACCACCCAGAACTGCTGGATGGTCGGCGTGTGCCAAGTACGACGCTCGATGTCGGGCAGTTCGAGAGCTTTGCGGCCGCCCATGGCGTCGATGAGCTTGGCGGCCGAGTGGCCCCAGGTGTACTGCTCGCCGATCACCTGAGCGGATTCTTGGGCGCGTGGCAGGTAGCTCTCGTAGTTGAGGTACATGTCCCACATGGCCTCGCAGACTTCGGACAGGTTCGGCTCCCACCACTGGTCGGCGTCGCCGAAGATGAACGGCTCAGCTTTGGACATGCCGCAACTGATCTGTTCGCTGGCCAGGTGGGCGAACTCCGCGTAGCCGTGGGCATCGGCCAGGATCGTCGGGCAGCCCTGCGCCATGGCCTGGAAGGGCATCATCCCCCACCCCTCCCCGCGGGCGAGCCCCAAGAAACAGTGCGCGGTGGCGTACAGCTCAATCTCGTCCTGGGGGTGGATGGTTCCTGAGACCTCGCGTATCCCCTCCCCTTTGACCTCTTTCATGTGGGTGCGGTCCTTGACGACGAGGACCGGCCTGGCGTGTCGCGATGACGGGGTGAAGCCGCCGAACACGATGCCGAACGCGCGTGTGGCGAGGTCGATGCCCTTGCGCGCGCCCTGGCCGGCGGTCATAAACACGAACTCCTCACGGACCGGCGGGCGCTCGCGGAAGTACCAGTCCTCCGGGTTGATCCCCAAAGGCACCTTCTTGATGTTCTTATGCCAATGACTGAACAGTTCGCGGTTCTGCTCGGACGGCACGATGATGGTGTCGATCTCATGCACGTTCTCGCGGAACCCCGGGGGGACTCCCGTGGCTTCCCACATGGTGAGGACGTGGGTCCGCTGACCCTCCCACCAGCCCGCAACGTGCGACGGTGCGCCCATCCACAGTGCGTTGGCGTGGACCGGGAGAGCAGCCACGGCCGCCGCGTCCATCTGGTCCATCACCTCTTTCTTGTAGACCGGCGACGAGCACTGGTTGAGCGTCACCCCGCAGTCCTGGAGGGCTTTGGCGAACTCCTTGCCCATCCGCCCGTAGCCCGTCTCCTGGTTTGTGGCCCCGACCGTGTTGAGTTTCATCGGGCGTGGATCGGTTCTTGATCGGGCGACGTGCGGACCAGGGGCTTGTCGGGCATCTCGTCGAACCCCTTGGCGAACTGCTGGCGGTCGGCGTCGTCGGTGATGATCCGGCCCGTGGTGATCTCGAACGACTCGTTGGCCGCCGCTTCGATGTAGGCCGATCCCCCGACGTGCTTGGGCTGCTCCCCGTCCCGGCGGAGGCGCTTGTAGGCGTCACGGTCCTTTTCGAGCTGGGGGTCGGTGACCGCGGCTCGCGCTGCGCCGGGATTCCTGGTCGCCATGGCCGACGGTGCGAACGTGACCGATTCGAGCTTGCACCCGAAGCACGAGGGGACGCACTCGCCGGCGTCGTCTTTGAGATGGGTTACGCGTGCCATTTCCCTATACCTCCGTCTTGAACGGGTACTGCGTCATCTCTCTATGCGGGTGCATGGGCTTGACTCCGTCCCACTCGAACCACTCCGCCGCCAGGTGGTAGCAGTCGATCCCGATGATGCGCCGCCAGCAGTCATGCCAGTCGGGGTGTTCGACGACGTAGCGCCACGAGATCGGTCGATCTTCACCGGTCACCGAGTCCTGGGCCTTGAGGGCGGGAGGTCTGACCACGATGTTCCAGTGGAGCGAGCGGCCCCGGTCCCAGAAGAACGACCAGCCGGGCTTGAAGTGGATCTCGGGCAAACCTGTGGGATGCGACGTGGGCGGGTCGTCATCCTCGCTCACGGGCGCGCCGTTCAAGCCGATCTCGTAGTGGATCTCGAGGAGTCCGTCGGGTGCGGTCCTCATGGGAGCATGTACGCCTGCACCTCGGCGATGTACATCTTCCCTGTTCCTTGCGGCGTGATCCCGAAGACGTAGTTCGCAGCGCCGACGGTGCCAGGACTGGTCGGAGTCGCAAGGTTGGCGAAGGTGGACGTGATGGCGGTGTTCGTCGGGTTGCCAGTTGGGAAACTCTGCCCCTCGGCGATCAACACGTCGGGGTAGTTCATCGACGGCGACGACTGCGCGTAGTAGTTGAGGATCTTTTCGGCCGGGCGGAACTCCATGCCCATGATGGCGAAGTCGACGCTGTCGGTCCCACTCGTTGCCCCGCCGAAGTTGAAGGGCCACTGATGATCAGCGGTGCGGAACGGCCCCCACGCTGATTGCTGGTCCCCGTTGTAGTCGGAGTGGGACTGGCTGTTGTTCAACGTGTTCTCGGGGATGTTTCCGCCCTCGAACCAGTCCAACTCGCAACCGAGCTGAACGCCAGTGTTAATCCCACCACCGCGGGGGAACCAGAACGCGGGGAAGAAGGTGTCGACGGCGCTCAGCTTGAACCTGATCTGGATGTACCAACCAGCTTCGGGGAACACGACGAGAGGGGTCGTGAGCGGCACGCAGGTGACGACATTCGCCGAGGGACCGGCGACGCCACCAGCGCAGGTCAGACCCCCGCCGGCGGAAGTGGCGGCGACGGTTGCCGTCCCGCTGCTGACTCCATATCCAGGGTCGTTACCCCACTGGTTGAGATCGCCCCAGGTGTTGCGCCAATAGGACTGGTTTAACTCTCCTGTTTGGAACGTGTCCTGCCAGAACATCTGACCGGGTCCGGTACCTGGCGTCTGCGTGTACGTGCCTTTGAGGTGCGGCCCAGCAGGTGCCGCCATGACGGGCTGCTTGAACCCTGCGGTGGTGGTGGGAGGGGGCGGCGGCGGAGCTGCACCCCCGAAGTCGGCTTGGAACTCTGCGCGGGAGTTCGTAAGGCCCGAGACAGTCAGATCCGTGTTGAAGGAGGGATCGTTGAAGTAGGACCAGTAGCCGACCCGATAGAGGTTCAGGCCCGAGTAGCGGGCGACGGCTGCGGTCGGGTTGGTGAAGAACTCGTGTGCAAGATCGACCCAGCGGGGGTCGTCGTAGAGGACCGACGTACACATGCCCCACTCGCCGCACGAGATGGGCACGCCCTTGGACGTGGCGAAGTTGGCGGCAGCGACAAACCCCGAGAAGGTGAGGTTCTGGCTCGAGTTGCCGTCGTAGATGTCGACGCCGATGAAGTCGGGCGGGGCGGCGGCAGGGTAGTAGGACTGCAACTCGGCAGTGGTTATTCCGACCTGGCCGCACAGATCGAACCGGAGGTTCGGGTTGACCGCCTTCATCCACCCCCACGCCGCCGTCCATGCCGCCACGAAGAGGGCGGGCGTGTTGCCGTTGACGCCCGCGCCCCAGGGTCCGGTCGCGATGTTGTACTCCCATCCGAGGCGGACGATGCAGGTGTCGGGCAGCTTGGCGGCGAGGGTCTTGAAAGCCGATTCGGCGGTGGCGTTCCCGGGGACCGCCGAGCAGCCGGTTCCGTTCGGGGTGAGGTCAACACCGAGTAGCAACGTCATGCCCGCTGGCAGCGTCGGAGGGTTGTAATCCTCGATGGACGACCACGTCGAGCCGTCGGTGTAGGTCGAAAACCCGGTCAGCGTCATTTTCAGGGTGCTCGCCAGTGATTGTGAGGCCGACACCGTGTTGGCTCCCCCGTTGACATCGAGGCCCTGAATCACCGAGGTCGACGGGGGGGAAGTGGGGGTGACGCCTTCGACGTTGGACGCCGGTCCGGTGCCGGTGGAGTTCTGCGCGTGGACCACGTAGAAGTACTCGGTCCCGTTCACCACCGCGTTGTCGGTGTAGTTGTTTACGTCACCGATCGTTGCAAGCAGCGACAGCGAAGTGGACGTGGGGCCGCGGTAGACGAGGAAGTGCGTGATCGGCGAACCGCCCGACGACGAGGGAGGCACCCACCCGAGCCCGACCGTACCGTTGCCCGCGGTGGCGACCAGGAGCGGCGCGCCGGGAACGGTGGATGTGGGCGTGGCGGAGACCTCGTTGGACGGCGAGGAAGTCCCGATCGCATTGACCGCTTCGAGTGTGTAGAAGTACTCGGTGCCGTTGGTCACTCCGGTGTCGACGTAGGAGGGCCCGGCCAGCCCCGTTGCGTACGACGCCTCTGCGCCCGAACTCAGCGAGCGCAAGAGGTTGTAGTAGGTGATCGGCGACCCTCCCGTGCCGTTCGGGGCCCACTCCAGCGTGATCGCGTCGTTCCCCGGGGTGGCCGAGTCCATGGTCGGAGCGGGCGGCGCGGTGACGACTGGCCCCGGAGTGGCCGACAACTCGTTGGACGAGGGCGAAGTGCCAACGGCGTTGACAGCCTGGACGACGTAGTAGTACGCCGTGTCAGCGGTAATGGCCTCGTCGGTGTAGGTCAGAGCCGAGGGAGCCAGACCGGACGCGTAACTCGTCTCTGCGCCCGAGGTCGTGCCGCGGAGCACGGTAAAGCTGGTGATCGGCGAACCGCCGGTGCTGGGCTGCTCCCAGTCGAGCGTGACCGCGGTCCCCCCTGGTGTGGCGCTCAGCAGAACCGGCGCGCCCGGGGCTACCGGGGTGATCGGGACCGAGCCGATGATGGCGATGCGCGAGAGGCTCACGTCGTCGGTCCTGTCAAGAGCCAGGTACTCGACCCGCGGTAGCGCAGGTTGATCGTCACCCACTGGGCCATAACGTCGCCTCCGACCGAGTTGATCGTCACACCCGCACCCGCGACCACGGTGGTCACGCCCGTGTTGACCTGGGACACTTCGATGGTGGCGTTCTCGGGCCACGCCACCGAGGTGTCGGGGGGCACTGTGAACGTGTTGGCGCTGGCCGAGTTCATCTCCACGATGTTCCCGGAGTCGCCCAGCTCGGCCACGTAGTTCGTCGTCTGCTGGTTGACCGTGAATCCTGCGGGACTCTGGCCCCCGAGCGACCCGTTGGGGACGAACCCCCAGTAGGTGTTCCCGCCGTACTGGATGCGCTGGTAGTAGTCCTGCACCACTTCGATGCCCTCCACGACATAGGCGCCGGGGTTGCCCGCATCCGCACCTGTGGTGACCGGACCCGCGTCGGGACCGCCCGCGGGGGGAGCCTGGTTCTCCGCCGGGACGCTGCCGAAGCGCGTTGCCGCCCACAGGTCCACGGTGGCTTGCGCCTTGCCACCTCCGGCCCATCCAAACGAACCCACGTAGAAGTAGCTCATCCGGGCTCGAAGATCTCGTAGGCGACGACAGAGGTGTCCGTATTCCCCGCACTCGTGATGGTGAACGACGTTGCCGCCGTGCGCGCCGTCACGGCGAGAGCCTGGGGAGTCGTGACCGTGCCGAGAGACTGAGCCGTCAGTTGGATGCGCGAGTTGGCCGTGACCGAGGTATTGGCCACTGTCACCGTCCCAGCGACCAGCGTGGCGATCCCCTGCTTGGCGTTCGATCCTTCTGCAACCGCGAGGCCGAAACCGACTCCCGTTACATCGACACCCTGCGCGGGTGAGACCTTCGACGTGGTGACGAGTGGGCCGACTCCGGTGATCTGGCCGTCCTGTTTGATGCTGGCCCACACCGCGCCTGTCGAGTCCTGGATCTCGAAGAGAATGTCCCCGCCGGCCTGGCCCGCCCAACCCTGAATGACAACGGGTGGCGGGTTCGGGGCGGTCGGAGGGTTGGCGCTCTGCGCGGGCAGACCCGAGTCGACGAAGTTCGCCCCGATGTGGCCGCTGTAGTTGCTCGGGTTGCCGGGGTTCACGATCCCGATGAGCGAGTACGGCCCCCCCGACGCAGTCGAGCGGTAGAACTTGAAGAACGCCGCGCCCCAGTTCTGCGTGGCGACGAGCTGGACGGCCGGGTCTCCAGTCGTCGGGGTGTAGGCGACCTGCGCGCCAGCGATGGTCTCGGTCCCGGCCAGGTTGGTCGCCGTGGCGACGTAGTAGTACGGCGTGCCCTGGGTGAGCGTGGTCTCTGACACCGTGGCGTTGGAGGCTGTGAGCGCACCCAGCGTCGAGGGCACGGTGATGGCGTAGGGCGGAGTGGTCGAGAGGAACCCTTGGCCGGTGACCGTGACGTTCGCCAGTGAGGGGTCGGTGGCGTGGATGGCGGTCTGGACCTGATTCGGCGTGTCACCGAAGGGGATGGCCGCCGTGGTCAGGCTGTTGATCGTGATGGTGTAGGTCGACGAACCCGGAGGGGTGACCTCGAACACGCGGTTGGACGTGGCACTGGCCAGCGCGACCAACGGCTGAGGCAGCAGGGGCGAGACCGTGAGCGCGTTGCCGTGGAAGTTCGCCGCTGCCCCAACGTCGAAAGGCGCGCACCCGTACTTGTTGATGTAGCTGTAGCCGTGGGTGCCGCTCCCACCTGACGCGTCCCCGTACCAGCCGAGCGCGTGGATGTCGTCGGCGTAGGTGCCCAACGACGCGTAGTAGCCCGCGGCAGATCCAACGCGTGTCCCGGCCCAAAAGATCGGCAGGTTGTTCGGGTCCACGACTTCGAGGCCGTTGCCCGCGCCAGTGACGCCGGGACAGTACGAGATCAGCAGGCCCCCGCCGACACCGACGCCGATCTGCGCCGACCACTGCTCGCCCAAGTTGGAGCCAGGCTCAAAGCTGTGGCCTTGGGGAAGGATCGTGAACCCCTGGGTCTCGCCGTCTTCGGGGGGAGCGAAAACACCACCCCCGCCGAGGATCTGGAGCGTGCCGTCCTCGTTGAGCGACACCAACAAGAAGTCGTTGAGGATTCCTCCCCAGGTGCCGTCGTCCTCGCCCGGAGTCGGGAGCACCGTCATTGGTTGATCGCCGAACTTCCGTAGGGGCCTTGGCCTTGGGGTTCGCTACCGATCGACGCGCCCGCGGGAGCCGCGCTGATGCAGTCCCCGAACCCTGCCGCGGTCAGCGCAAGAGCCTGGGCTTGGGTGATGATGTTGCACGCTGCTCCCTGCCACCACTGGATCATGTAGGGGTCGAGAATGAAATCCTGGGTGGTCTGGTCCCAGTTCGTGTTGAACGCGTAGGAGCCGGGGGTCACCGAGTTCGTGCTGCCCGGCTTGGGGTTCCACGGGTAGTTGACGTTGGAGTCGGTGAGTCCCTGGAAGTCCGCGGTGAGGTCGGGGCCGATGGGGTCGCTCGAGATAAACGCGGCGGGCTCGGTCATGGCCGACTCGTAGTTGCACGTCGTGTCGACGCAGTAGGTGCCGTCGTTGCGCTCCCACACCAGCACTCCCCTGAGCCGGTTCTCGAAGTGGCGCATGAGGCCGTACTGGGCCGGGCTCGAATCTGGCAGGTACGGCGGGCGGTCCCTGACCTGGGGCGTCACGAACAGAGCGAGTGCCGTGAGTGTTGACGAGATCGCAGGCCCCGCGGTCCCCCCGTAGAGGCCCGAGCCGTAGGGGCCGGAGCCGTACGTGGTCATTTACGCGACCCGGTAGGCGCCTAGTTCGGCGGGGCCGTAGCCGATCAGCGACCCCAGGGTGGTTGCGGCGAACGTGACTGTAGGCGTGGTGCCGGTTGCCCTGGCAAAAACCGTGATGCTCTGTCCCGTCCCGACCACGTCCTGCGCCACCACGTCGCACGGGTACACGACGCCCGCAACACCAGGGAACCCGGCGATCGCCACCAGTGCGTTGGCCGCGGTGCCGAGAGCGACGGACAGCCCGTTGGAGCTGACGTTGTTGACAGAAACCTCGGACGCGTGCAATTCCACGCGATAGACGCGGTTGTCGTTGGGGAGCGTGACCGACGGCGCGGTGCCTGTCCCCCCGGCCCCCGTCCCAACCGCTGACCATGTGCTCGCGGTCATCGCTGCGGAGGCGAAGCTCGCCGTGACTGCGTTGAAGGCGGCTTGCTGGCCGATCCCCGAGTAGTCCACGATCACCCAGACCGCGCCGATGAGGACGACGACGATGGAACAGTTCGGCGCCAGCAGGAAACTCCCGACCGTGCCGTTGTAGTTGAGCGTCGTGCTCGCCCCGGCCGCGATCGTCCAGACCTGGCTCGAGTTGTTCTGAACCGCGTTGACCGACGATCCCTGGGCGGTCGACGCGGGGAGGGTGGCCGTCTGCGAAGCGGTGGTCCCGGTCAGTTCGGTGTACGCGCCGGCCGCCAGGGTCCCCGACGCTGCGAGGGTTCCCGCACCGTTGAGCTGGCTGAGCAGAGTCGCGTTGGCCGCGGGGATGGCCACGCCGTTGACCTTGGCCACGGTCGGGTTCGGGTAGCTCCCGCTGAGGTCCCCGCCCGCCGTTCCGCTCGGTGGACCGCCCGCGCTCCCGCTGCCGATGTTCTGGATGATCTGGTGCAGGCAGGCCCGGAGGTCCAGCGGGTTCTTCGAGGGTGTGATCCCGACTGCCGTCAGGTAGGTGGCCCAGTTCGTGTCTATCGATTGCTCGGACATCAGGGCATAGACCCGTCAGGGGGCACAGCGCCGATGTCATCCGCGCCACGCGTTCCGCTGGTGTTGGCCAACGGCGGGTCCTCGCTCGGGGTCGCCAGCGGGTCCCACCCGCCACGTCGCTTCTCGGTGCCGAGCGATGTGACGTTGAGGTCCAGCAGGTAGCCCACGTCGTCGAGGTCCCGGTCGTCCGCGATGTTGGCTCCGCCTGCGTCGACCTCGCCCATCCGTCGGGCGTCGCTCTGCACATCTCTGCCGTGCGGGACAGGAACGACGTTGGGGTCCTTCACCGTCGGCCCTGGGGCCATCTCATAGCCCCCCTCGGGGTTCTGCCAGTCGTCCTGCCAGCTCACTTGCGGACCCCCTTGGGATCAGGCATCGGCGGGGCGAGCTTGGAGCTCTTGTCCGAAGTCCGCTCTCGTGCAGCCGTCGGAGCGTGGATGCCGCGGCCGTGCGGCTCTCCGGCCTGGGCCATGCCCGGGTTGTGGTCGCCGTGGCGCGCCTCGGTGCCGTGCTGCTCGGGGTTGGGCGTGCCGCGGTGCATGGCTGTGTTCGGTTCGACGCCCCGCAGGTTGTCCGTCGGGCCTGGGTTCACGAACCCCTGTGCGCCGGGCAGGATCGGGCCTCCTGGCTTGCCTCCGGGGGCGAACTGGTGAATGGCGTCCTTGGAGGTCTTCTTGGCCTCGGGGCCGCTCTGGCGCGTGTTGGGGGCTTCGGGCTGGGCCATCACACACCCCCGAACGTCTGGCCGCCGTCACCCATCGCTGCGAGGTCGGGAGTCTCGGCGGTGTCGGACGGTCGGACGGGTGTGGTCCCCATGTAGCTCGGGGTGCGCTCCATGTCCTCGGTGCCGAACCCTGACTGCTCGGCCACGACGGTCTCGCGGAGGAAGTCGGCGTTGCGTCGGTTGTTGGCCGCGGCGCGCTCTGGCCTCGTTCCTGGCAAGTCCTGACCCGGCCCCTGCGCAGCCTCGGGGCCTCGGATCTCGCCGTTGCCGGTGGGGCAGCCTTGACCCATTACTGGGGCCTCCGTTCAAACGCAGTGGGACCGCCGGCGGCGAACACGGGTTCCTTGGGCAACGCGTTGCCACTCAAGTCAGTCCGGTTGCCGCACTGGAGGCACTGCACGTCGATCATGCGGTGCATCAGGTCGTTCGACCCGCAATGCGCGCACTTGAAAACGTCTGCCATGTCGCTCCCTTCCGGCTCCCCCTACAGCCTACGTCGGGTGTAGGCCGTAGGGGGTGACCCGGAACTACTGGTCGAGAGACCAGCTGAACGTGTATGCCGAGGCCGACAGCGTTCCGACGGTGCCTCCGGTGTCCGCGACCAGGGTCACAACTCCGGTCGAGGTGTTGATGGCCAAGATGACCACCGGGGCCGTGATCCCCGCACCCGTCACGCTGACCGTGGTGGTCGAGGTGATGGTCTGGAGGAACGTGGCCTGAGCGGTGGTGAAGGTGATGGTCGAGCCCGAGAAGGCGCTGGCCGTGTAGGTCACCTGGTTGTCAGCACCCGAGTCCGTGCCGTCGTCGATGGACGATGCCGACTCGACTCTGCGCAGCGCAGCCTGGCGGAACACGCCGTAGCCGACCAGGTGATACCAGCCGAGGGGCAGGAACCGGCGCAGGTAGTCGGTGACCGGACCGGGGACGATGTGGGGGTTGTCCCCGTTGCCGTCCACGATCGAGTGGGCCTTGCACAACGCCTGGCGGCCCATGAACAGGGTCCCGTAGACCGAAGTCGTGGTCGGAGACGAGCCGGCGTTGCCGAACCACGGCGCTCTTGGGGTCTCGATGAACCTGACCCCTTGGAACATGCCGATCTCTCCCTGCCAGATCTCGTCGGGCTGGGAGTAGGTGTGCGGGTCGGTCCAGGTGTTGGTGCCGGTCTGACCCTGCAGGTCGTAGGACACGTCGGGGTGGATGTAGGCGACGTAGCTGCCACCGAAGGTCGGGACGTTGGCCCTGCGCAACCGGGCCTTCTCGAACCGGACGTTGGTGGCCCCGAAGGTGTTCAGAGGCGTGATCGACGCTCGCGAGGTCGGGGCGACTCCGGTGCCCGTCGCGTAGTCCACAACCGTTCCGGCCTGGGCGATGTTCTTGGCGATCTCGTCGATGGAGACCGCGGCGTTGTAGCCGACAACGTTGGCTTGGATCGGGTCGATCTCGACGAACGCCTCACCGCGCAGCTTGGCCGTGGTGACCGTGACGTTGCCGTACTCCGCGAGAGCAACAGACACCTGCGAGTCGCTCATGGCGACAGGCGTGAGGTCGGTGGACTCGTTCAGCGCCGTCGAAGCGATGGGCAGGTCGTTCTGGATGGTGAACACCACCGTGGCGCCCGGCATGGACTGGCGGGTGGGCTTGACCTCGACCGCACGGTCGAAGTACAGCTCGGGGCGGTACGCGAAATATGCCAGCCGGTCGTACGCTGTCTGGGCGTAGTCGACGCTCGCTGTGGTTGTATAGGCCATCTGACCTGCTCCTATTCGATAGTCGGGACCCCGATCCGCCTCGGCACGCCGTCAATGGCGCGGGTGGTGGCTCCCTCGGGGGCTGATGCGATCAGTGCCATGAGTTCTTCGGGGTTCTTGGTCGAGCGCATGGCGTCTTCGAAGCGGACCTCGCCACCGACACCGCCTTCGCCGCCCACCTGGGCCACTTGACGCTGCGCTGCGAGTTCCTCGTCGCTGGGTCCGTCCTGCCCCGTGCCTGATCCGCTCAGGTCCACTCCGAGTCCTTCGAAGTAGGCCCGGACTGCGGCGGGATCGTTCTCCCCCTCGTAGGTCTTGGCGAGTTGAGCAACCAGCGGCGTGTCGGGCACTCCGGCCCGGGCGAACGCTGCCTCCCGCTCGGCGGCCGCTGCTCTCGAGCTGAGAGCCTCGTTCTCCTTGCGGTACTCCTGGTTCTTGCGAACCTCGCCTCGCAGACCTTCGGGCAACGCTTCAAGCTGCTCGTCGCTGAGGTCATCTACGGGGTTGGGCATGGGGCACTTCCTTTCGGGTACGCGCGAACCAGGGAAGGACTGGCTGCGGGGGTGCGCTGGGTACACGGGCCTGGACGCGCAGCACAGGACCGGATGCGAACGGCTCACCCTTGCGGGGCCGAAACGCTGGATCTGAGTATGACCCCGGCTGGCCTACACGTCAAGTAGGGCGTAGGCCGTAGGCACGGCTAGGTGTTCCCACCGCCCATCTCCGAGGCAGAGCCGGTGCCGATGGCGCCCTTTGTATTGCTCACGAACCCTCCGCCCCCGGTGAACGGCGCCTTGGCGACCTCCTGAGCCGTTTGGAGTTGCCTCTGGCCCGCGGGATTGCCGAGAAGCTGCCCGGTGACGAGCTGGTCTGGCGACACCACTCCCTGCGAGACGTTGGCCATGCCCGGCCGCGGGGTCTCGAGCGCGGAGTACGGCGCGAGGTTCTGGAACGCCGAGGTGGCCTGGGACTCGGTGATCCCGGCCTGGGCCAGTTGGACCGCCGTGGACTTCTGCAACGCCCCCACACCTGATGTGACGCTGGCTCCGCCGATCTGACCGGCCGTGATCTGCTGGGCGATGAGAGGCTCGGCTACGGAGGGATCGAGGGCGATTGCTGCGATCTGGCCGGTGGTCAAGCCTCCCTGTCCGCTGTCTCCGTAGGTGGTGCCGAAGTATTCGTTGAACATCTGCTGCTGTTCGGGGGTCGAGTTGATGGCCAGCGCGGTGGCGTTGTTGATCCGGCTGGAAAGCTCGGCCGTGGACACGTTGCCGCCGATCAGGGTCCCGACGTTCTGCGAGTTGATGAACCCCGCCGGCAACCCTGCGGCTTGGGCCATCGCTTGGGCCTGGGTCTGGTACTGCTGGTACTGTTGAACGCTGACAGCTGGCAAGCCCTGACCCTGGAGTTCCTGGTTGGCCGCGGCGAATCCGGGGAAGGCTTGGAGGAAAGCGGGCTGGCTCTGGAGGTCGATGGCGATCTGGGTCGGGTCGACGTTGTTGGTGATCTCTCCCCAGGCCCAGCCGGTCAACTCTGAAATCTGTGAGGGGCTGAACCCGAAGGTTTGCAGCTCGCCCGAGATCGTGGACAGGGCCGAGGTCTGCTGCTGGGTGCCGGTGTAACTGACCCCGCCGAGGTTGTCCGAGGTCAGCGAGGCGTTGTTGGTCGATGCCGCGGTCGAATCAGCTGCCGTGGCTGTGTTGTTGGCAGCCGTGGCCGAGGATTGGGCGTTCGCGGCTTCGAGATAGTTGGTGCCACCCGCTGCTTGGGCCGCGGCCAGGGCTTGCCAGTCGGCTTGGCTCATCGACGTTGCTCCGGCGACTGCGCCCGCGCCCGATTCCCCCGCTGCCTGCATGTCGGCGATGAGGTCCGACCCCGGTCCCGATCCGTTGTTGTACCCGCCCCCGGCGTAGCCCGAGTTCCCGAGGACCACTGCTTGCTGTGAGGCGCTCTGCCCCTGCCACTGTGCCTTCGCCTTGGCCATGGCGGGAGAGTTCATCTCATTGATGTACGCCTGCACGCCCGCGGCCAGCGTCGGATAGCTGGGGTTTGGACCACCGCCGTACACGCCGACGTTGCCGATGTTGTTCTGCTGGGCGAACTCGGTCCCCCACGCCGTTTCGTTGCCCCACTGCGCGATGATGAGCCCGACATCGAGGCCCGTGGCCGCGCTGGCCTGCTCGGCATAGGGCGTCATCCACGCCGCGAACTCCTGCGGGTTGGTCGCCATTACGAACTGTTCGCGCTGAGGTCCTGCGCGCCGTTGTAGGAGTTGAAGGGCTGGGAGCTTCCGCCGTTGGTGTTGACCTTGCCGAACTCGTTGAGGATCGCCGAGGTCATCTGCTCAGCCATGTCCTTGGCCCCTTGGGTGTTCTGGAATCCGTAGGTCGGGTTTTGCATCAGGTAGGTCTTCCACTGGTCGAGCGTCATCATCTGCGGGCCGGCCTGGGCAGCGGACCCCGTAGCTGAGGTACCAGGCGCGGTTTTGGTCGCACCGGCAGGGTTGTTGCCGCCCTGCAAGAACGCACTCCACTTGGACAGTCCTCCGCTCTGCTGGTCGGCCATCATCGTCGAGGCCGGAACTCCGGTGATCGACTCGGCGACGTTGAAGTACGGCGCAACGAGGTTCTGCACGGTCTGGCCCGCGGCGATCTGCGACGACAGGGCCGGGTACAAGCCTTGCGCCTGCTCTTGGAACTGCTTGGTGGCTGCGGCTTCGGCGGCGTCGGCTGCGACGTACATAGACTCGACCGTCGCGCCCTGGAGGCTCTGCTTGACCATGTTGCCGATCTGCTGGGCAGAAATCGGAATCTGGTACTGCAACGCGGCCTGTTGAATGTCGGTGTACATAGTGTCGGCCACACCTGAAGGGTTGTTCGGGTTGGTCGGGTCGTAGAGCGCCACCACGGCGTCTTTGATCTCGTCCTCCACCGACGACGGGTCGTCCGCGGTCGATGCGTTCTGGCCGTAGGTGTTGGCGATCTGGGTGGTCTGCTGGGCCGTCAGGCCGACACCGAACTCTTGGGCCACGCCTTGGACGTATGCCTCCATCTCCGAGGTCGGGGCGTTGGCCGAAGTGGCGTCAGCGGCCAGCGACGTGAGAGCGGCCTGCTCGGACTGGTTATTGGTGACCTGCTGATTGAGGACCTGTTGGTAGGCACTGGCGATCTGGGTGTTCGTGAAGGTGGTCCCGTTGGACTGCTTCGTGCCGCCCTGGGTGTTCTTGTCCAAGAGGCCAGCGGCTTCGAGCGCGGGGACCTGCTTGGCTGCGAACGCGGCCGAGGTCTTGTTGTCGCTGAGCTGCTTGACGAACGACTGGTAGGCGTCGCCCGCTGTCTGCTGCGTCGGTGGCTGGGCTGGCTCGGCTTGGGTGCTCGTCGGCTCGCCCTGTGCTTTGGCGATGTCGGCCAGCGCGTTCGGGCCGGCGTTCTGCACCCCGACCTTGGCGGCGACCTGCTTGACGATCTCGTTCAGGGCCTTTGTGTTCTCGGCGGGGACGGGCTCGGGGACGTTGGCCGCCGGTGCCTGCGCCTCCTGCTGCTGCTGGTTGAGCTTCTTGAGCGCCTGTTCGCGGAGGTTGGGCGACTTGATCTTCATCGCCTGCTCGCGCTGCGCGTCAAAGTCCTGGTCCGACTTGGCGTTCGCCGACTCTCGCCCGACCATCCCCCCTATGCCAGTGGGCGTGACACCGCTGGACCCGGTCAGTCCGTCGAACCACGAGGCGATGTTGTGGCGCATCTGGCCCACCGAGCCCTGGCCGGTTCCTGTACCCGAAGTGGTCTCGCCCTTTTGCGAGATCGGCACGCCGTACTTGTCGGCCAACTCATTGACCACCGCGACTTCCAGCGGCTTGCCCTTGGAGGCTTTCACCCCCATCGCTGACGCGAGTTCTTGGACCAGTTGCTTCTCGTCAAGCGGGATGCCCGACTTGGCAGCTGTGGCGGCTGTCTCGTCACCCGGCAGCAGCTTGGATGCGATGGAGGGATCGAGTGAGGTTGCGGGAACGCTTGATGCTCCGGGGTTCAGCCCAGCGGCGTTGGGACCTTGGACGGTCGGCGTCGATGCAGCAGGCGTCGGGGTGGTCGCCGCATCCGATGCTCCGCCTGCCGGGGTGTAGGTGCTCCCGAGAACGTTGCTCATGTCTGCACCTTCAGTGCCTCTTTGAACACCGATTGAATGATCGGCTTCAGCTGGGGCCGCGCCACCGCCACGCTGTCGACGTAGGCGATCCAACTGTCGGACACCTTGGCCTGCGCCGAGTAGTAGTCGCTCTTCGTGGCGGCCTGCTGGTACGCGGCGGCGGCCGTCTGGTACTGCTCAAGCAGGGCGTGGACCAGGGTCGACTGCTCGCCTTCGGGAGCGGCGCCGTCCTTGAATATCTGGGTCAGGGTTTGGATAGCCTGCTGCGCGTTGGTCTGGTGGACGCCTGACGTGAAGTTCTCCGCCCAGACCGGGTACTGCTTCTCGAGTTGGGTGACCCAGGCGTCCCAGGTGTCGTACTCGGCGTTGACGGCGGTGGAGTTGTTGCCCGCGGCGGTGAGCGCGGCTTCGTGGACCGAGAGGCCGTCGTAGTACATGTCGTCCCCCGCCGCGACGTAGAGCGCGTTGAGGAACTGCTGGGGGGTGTCTTTGACCCTGAGTCCTTGGGCGATCTGCTCGTTGTAAACCGTCGGGCTGTACTGGGCGTCTTTGAGTTGGGGCATCAGCCACAGCGCGGCGACGCCGTACTTGTTCAGCAACGGCCGGTTGGTGTCGACCCACTGCATCGCCGGTTCGGACGACGAGAGGCTGTAACCCTCGGGCTGGGACTGGTCGGTGTCGGAGGGAACGTAGGACTGCGCCACCGTCCAAGGCACGGCGTTGGGGTACTTCAACAAGAAGTTGCTCATCCCGGTCGAGACTGATCCGGCTTTGACGATCTCGTCATTGAGCGTGGTCGGGAACCCGAAGTTGGTGATCTCCACGTCCGACGACACAGGGCTGACCATGCCGGTCACGGCTCTGGCGACGTAGAGCGCGCGGATGTAGTTCCGCACCTTGTCGACGAACTCCTGCTTGACGGCGGCCGGCGCGGTCTGGGCGGGGACGATGGCGGGTTCGGGACCCTTGCGGCCGTCCTTCTCCCATTTCTCTGTGGCTTCGGCTTGCTGGTAGTCGAGGTACTGGTACGCCTGCATGACTGAACTGTTGAACGCTCTGTCGTCACCCATCTCGGCTTCGATCATGCGCGACACGAACGCGTTGGGGATCAGCTGCTCCCAGATGGGCTGGCTCTGCGACGAGTCGCCCTCCACGTAGTTCAGGGCTGATGCTGCGACGTTGGTGGCCTTGGCGAAGGTCGGGTAACGCTTACCTAGCTCGGGCAGGTGGGTCGACAACATCGACATTGGGACCATGGCGACCGGGCCGAGGTCGGGCGAGAACCCCTGGCTCAGCGGGAAAATCACGTTGGCCGACGACAGCGATCCGCCGAACGCAGCCGGGGTTACGCCTCCGACCATCACGCCGTGCATCCCCATGATGTCGGCCGTTCCCTTGCCGATGAACCCCGAACCGGGGAAGGCGATGTAGCTGCTCCCGCTGCCGTCCTGCATGTTGGCACTCAGGTGGCCGATGCCCGCAATGGCCAGTTGGTATCTGCGGAACGCGCCGGGGTCCTCGGCCAACAACCTGCCCATCCTCCGGTACGCCTGCTCCTGGGCGAAGTAGAACGGCGCCCAGTTCCGCATCGTCGCGGTCCACTGGGTCCTGTCGTGGAGGTTGTGGACGAACCGCATGACGTGGGTGGTCGCTTGCGATTCGGCCCGAACCATCGCCTCGTCGTCGGTCAGGTATCCGTCGTCGACCATCGGCTGCAAGACCCTGCGGGCCTGGACGTACTCGATGGCAAACTCCTGATTGCGCGAGAGGATATTGACCATCGGGTTGAGGATCTTGCGGAAGCCGAAGTTGGCGATCCGCTGCACGGTCCCGGTGCCGTCGGCGATCACCTGCCTGCCCTTCAACGCCAGGGGTCGCTCCGAGGGGTCGATAGCTGTCAACTCGCCAATGTCGGGTGTCCTGCCGTTGGCCACCGAAGCCAGCAGATCGGCGTGCAGTCTCCCCGCCGCGCCCTCTTCGCCGCGCGCGTGTACGTCGGTCTTGAGCGCGTCCACGATGGACGAGGCCCAGTCGTCGATGGCGTCCCAGCCGGGAGGGGCGTGGGCCGACTTGTACCGTGAGCGGATGTAGCTGTCGAGGGTGTCCTGGGGTTCGGTGCGCAGTTCGTCGGCCACGACTTGGCGCGCACGCTCGGTCGCGACGGCCTCGCTCTCTCCCACGTTGTCCAAGTAGACCTTCGCCGCGGTGCGGGTCCACTTGTCGTTGGCCGCTTCGCGCAGGTCGTTCTGCCAGAGGTTGGTGATCCGCGGGTCCTCGTTGCCGAAGGTGGAGAACTCCGCGCCCTCCTTGGTCCCGGTTGCCATCTTCTGACGGAACCCACCGATGGCCCTTTCGACGGGCTGGGTCTCGCCGCTGGTTACTTCTCCCGCGGCCACTCCGGTCGTGGTCTTGTAGCCCTCATTCGCCAGGTAGACCTCGGTCAGATACTGGGCGTCTTGGCTGTTCTGCAGCGCACGCGCGCCGGCCACGCCGTAGAGCCACTGCCCGAGCAGTCCCAACTCGTCCTTGTCGGCCTTGTAGCCGAGATTCGCCAGGGCGCGGTCGTACACTCCTTGGAGGCTGGCGGTGGCACCGTGGCGCAAGAAGTTCGGGATGGCTTCGGCCAAGGAGATGTGCAGGCCGTACCCACCGGACATGAGCACCAGGGGCTTGAAGAATCCTTGGGTGACATGGTCGTAGAGGAAGTCGTCGGTCCCGGCCAAGATGCGCGAGGTACGCGAGGACCGGATCGCCTGGGCCATACGGCGCGCCTCGACGATGTTGGGGAGTGAGATGTTCCCGGTCTGGTTGGCGCGGATCGCACCCTGGACCGAGTTGCCGTCCTCGTCGATCACCGGGCGGACGATCTTGCCGTCGACCATCGTGCCGTAGACCTTCTCGGGCTGGACGCCTTCGATGTTGGCCGCGGCCAGGTGGTTGTCCAGGCGTTCCTCGATGGCGGCCTTGGTGCGGCCGTCGACCAGCTCGCTCAACGCTCCTTCGGGGTCGTCGGGGACCGGGAGTCCCGCCATGGCGAACAGGGTGCGGAAGATGCCGTTCTTCACGATCACGATGCGTTGGGCCGGGGTCGCATACGCGTAGGCGTCGACAACCGCTCTCGCTTCGCGGTCGGTCCCGCCATAGCGCATCAACCGGTAGAGGTCGGTCAAGCCTCTGGTGTTCGCCGGGTTGATCTGGCTGCCGCTTAGGTCCATGGCGGCGGGGTCGAAGGTCGCTCCGGGCAGAGCTTCCAGGCGGTCCGCCCAACGCCGGGGTCCGATGATCGAGTTGTTCAAGACGTGGCGCGCCGCGAACCCCGGCAGGCCGTCGAGTTCTGCCCCGTCAGGGAGGTTGCGCACGATGTCTCTGAGGGGACGGAAAACCGTCCGCGAAGCCGAGAGGGTGGGGAGCTTGGCGGCGTCGAGCATCTCCGAAGAGGCCGCGAGTTCGTGGAAGGTGTCTCGGACTTCCTCACCAGTCGAGGCCGCCCCAAGCTCGTTCGCGATCCCGACGAACTGCGGGTAGCGCACGGCGATGTCCCCCGGGCTCATGGTGGCGATGTCGGCGAATGCCCTGCGGACCGACGGCAGGGTGCTGTACGCCTGGTCGACGTTCTCGGCCGTGATCGAGGTCCCCCGGTAGACGCGTCCCAAGGCTCCGCCCATGCCCTCGAGCGAGTGGGCCTCACCGAGACCTTTCCCGACCAGGCCGAGCGGGTCGGCGATCATGTCCCCCAGGCCGTCCAAGGCTCCCGATACCGCCGTCTGCGCCCCACCATGGAGGCCGAGCGTCGAGGCAACATCGCGCCCGAAGCTGACCAGCTGGCCGGTGTGGGGGTCGCGGTAGTTCGGGTTCAGCGTCCGTTGCCAGGAGTCCTTGTAGCTCAACTGGCCTTCGATCCCAGCCGCGGCTTCTGCCCCCAGCACCGTCCCCGCGCCGGGGTCCAGGGCCGTTCCGACTGCCGCGCCGGCCAGCATGCCCGCGCCTTCCATGATGGCGGCGGTCATGCCATGCCGGGCCTCTACGTCGTGGAGGTAGCGGTACTCGTGTTGGACGGTCGACAGCCCGTCATTGGCATAGTGCGCGACCTTGGACAGGGCCGAACCGGCGTCGTGGATGATGTCGCCGAAGATCGAGGTCCCGGTCGGGGTCGTCTGGTCCTGGGCCGTCGCGTTGGCCTGGCGCTTCCCCGCCTGCGCGACGGCTTGGGCCTTGACCGCGGTTCCTCCTGCGGCTCCGACCGCGACGGCGGTGCCGGGGTCCTGCTTGAGTTCGGGCGCGGCGCTGACCGCGTTGGAGATGGCCTGGGAGATCGACGGTGCGAGCGCTGGAGTCTGGGGGGTCTGCTCGGGCGCGGCGCTCGGTGCGACACCGGCACCAGGCCCGACCGGCGCTTGCCCAGCGTCTAACGTTGCGGTCATGGTCAGCCGGCCCCGGCCACATCAGCGAGGTCACGGATCGCACTCGACGAAGCAGGGGCGTTGGCGAGGTTCGCCAGCAGGTTCTTCAAGGTCCCCGATTCCACAGCTTGGTTCGCAGCGATTGCCCCGACACCTGTCAGAGCTGAGGGACCGGGACCGGCGCCTGTCGGCAGACCCGCGGTGACTGGTTCGTTTGGTCGGTTCGTTGGGTGAAGAAACGGCAGAATGCCGGGTCCCGACACAGGAGGAAGTCCTGGACCTGCTGGACTCGCTGGTCCTGTGGGCTGACCTGGAGCAGTATTCGGCGTTCCTGTTGGCGCTGGAGTTGTGGGCGCGGCTGACGGTCCGGGTGGCGGCTGGGCGATAGGGACGGCGCGCTGGGCGGCTTGCTGTTGCTGGCGCTCTCCGTACTGTTGCGCGGGAGCTTGGACGTTGGGCACCGCGAGGTCGGAGCGGTTCGACTGCGGCGACCGGGCGCGGACCATCAGCTGGCGAGGGGCTTGGCGCCCTGACCCATCTTCGATACCAGGTCAGCGAGGTTGGCGACCCCGGGACCGGCAGGCGGGTTCAGCGCCATCGGCTGTGCGCCGCCCGGAGGAACCGAGGCGCCCGGCATGGCGGCGGGAGGAGGAGATTCACCCCCGCCGCCAGCCGGTGCTCCAGGGGGGACTTGGGCGGCTTGCTCGGCCTGCATCTCCTTGTGGACCTGCTCGTAGATATCAGCGAGGCGCGAGGTCGGGGACTTGCGGAGCGCGATGTCCATCCTCACGGCGACCATCGGATCGACCTGGCCGCCAGCGAGCAGCTGTTCGACGCCACCGAGGATCGCCTTGTCCAACCCCTCGGAGGTCACGCGCACGTACTCGAGTTCGGGGTCGTCGATCACCGGGTCCTTCTCGCGCGCCGTCTGGAGGCTCATCTCGGTCGTCCCGACGCGCTGGCCGATCTCGACGGGGATCGAGCTTGAGTCCGCGCCCAAGAACGCGTAGGTGGCTTCTGAGTAGTCGCTGACGAACACGTTGTCGGGGATGTAGGTCTGGGGGTTGCCCGGGACGCTCGGGATCTTCCCGTCGCGGGGCAGGATGTACATCGAGACCGTCTTGCCGTAGAACGACTTCATGGTCCGGACGGCTCGGAGGTTCTCGGCGTCGTAGCTGGACGCGAATATCTGTTGGTACTCCTGGAGGGGCATGTCTACGGTGTCGCCCATGACCTGATCGCCTCTGCGGCCGGTCCGGATGTTGCTCGCCGCCTCTCCCCCGAACTCAGCCGGTATGCCGCCGGCCAGCCGCGCCGCGCGTTCCAGTCGGTCGATGGCTGTCGGAACTTGGGCGCCAGGTTGGATGGTCATCGACTGGATGACGCCGTTCTCCACGATCCCGATCACGCCCTGCTTGCCGTCGGCATCTCTCACGATCCGGGGTTTGGTCGGGGCGTTCGGGTGGCTCATCACCCACTGCTCGCCGAAGATCGAGCGCCAGATGCTCAGTTCCTCATACGCGGCCATCCTGGCCTGAGAGGTGTAGAGGTGCAGCATGCCGTCGAAGTGCCCGATCGGCTTGTCCAAGACGATGCGGCCCGGCCAGACCATGTTGCACAGCCCCATGCGGTTGGGGATTCGCTTGAGCAGGACCATGCTTGCGGAGCCCGATTCGGTGTCGGTGGTCCAGTTGGTCTGCCCGCGCTCGTCCTTGGTGGCCCCACACGCGACCAGCACCGTTTCGTCGCCGTCGTTGTACTCCAAGACTTCAAAGCGCATGTCCCGGTTGACCTGGGACTGTCTGCCCTTGTAGAGGTTCGCGGTCTCGGCCGGGTAGTTCTGCTCCAACCACCACAGGGGATATTCGTGGGCGGCGATGTAGTCCTCGGGCTCGCAGTCCAATTCGTCGGTTTCGGCCGGGAAGCAGTTGAGCGGGGACCTGATTCTCCAGTGCGGCATCTTGCGGCCATCGGACTTCTTGGCCGATACCGGGTGGATGGTGACCGGGGCGCCGCTGAACGCCAGCAGGTAGCGGGCGCGTTTGTAGGCCAAGGTGTCGACCTTGTTCATCTTCCACCAGCCGAGGTTGGCCTGGCGGCTGAGCCTGGCTTTCTCGTCCCAGTCCTTGAACCCCGGACGGAGCGAGGGGTAGGTGACGTTCGGCAGCACAGAGCCGATGCGCTGGGAGAACTGGTCCAACCCGAGTCCCAGCAGGTTCGCCACCGCGGGCTTGGACGACTGGTCCAGCTCTGGCATGGGAACGACGGTCTCGCCGTTGTACTGCTCCAAGACCTTGATGCGCTTCTCCATCATGGGCTGGCGCTTGGTGCGGCGCTCGCGGTAGAGGCTGACGATCTCCTCAGGTTCAATCAACGCGGGCGCCCTTCCGGACCGGGCTCCTGTGGAAGAGCAGCGCCTGCGCCTCGGCAACCGTGACGGACTCCCAGTCGCCGCCGTGATACTCGTCGGCGTACGCGCGGATCAGAGCCTCGTCGTGAGGCACAGGGTCGTAGCTCACCGATACCCAGCCCTTGCCATCATCGCCATGGCGCCGGATTCTACTCCTGAAGTAGGGCGTAGGCCGGGAACCGTATCGGCCCACGAGGGGCGCCACGACTTTCCCTCCGCGACTTGGGGTGAGTAGATCCTGGGCAGGTTCCACTCCAAGAACCAGTGCGCCATCACGCAGTCGTCGGTTCTTCCATGCGGGTAGACCGTCACCTCGTCGATGAGGCGGTGCGAGCAGTTGTGGCCCTGGGAGTTGCGCTTGTAGGGCAGGCGGACCCGGCCGAACTTGTAGTGCTCGCGGATGGTCTCGACGCCGAGCTCGGGGTCTGACTTGTTCCGATGGGTGTTGTGGGGGACGATCTCGACGTTGCGCGTCCGCAACCACTGGTGAACGATGTCGTATTGCAGAAGGAACCGCTGGGCGGCGTTCTGCTCGACGATGACGTGGGTGATGGGTTGGCCCAGGCTGACCGATGTCTCGTGCCACTCTTCCAAGAGCCCGGTGAATCGCTGGGTGGCCATGTTGTAGTCGAGGAACTCGTTGGCCTCCATCGGGCAGCGTTCGAGGTCCATGAGCCAGCGGTACTCGGTAGAGGGTTGGTAGACCCACCACTCGATCGCCCAGAACTTCGTCGGAGAGGGGTCGACGGTCATCACCGACACCAGGTCGCCGGCGAGGTTGGGAGGGAGTTCCAAGCGGTCGCGCGCCATCGTCCCGTGCTCGCCGTTGTCGATGCAGCCCGGATGCCCGTCGCCGCCGTAGATCCAGGTCTTGGGGACGAGGACCGATTTGGGGTCACCGTCTTGCTGCTGGTAGACCACCATGAACCGCTCTTCGCGGTTCTCGATGTGCGAGGACAGCTCTCGCCAGGGAAGTCTTTCGGGGTTCAGCAGGCACCCGTCGGGGTAGGGCTTGGCCGCGCGTTTGTGCGTGACCTCGGGATTGCAGTTCTCTTCGTAATGGGCTTTGAAGAGGATGTGGGTGTACTTGGGACGCTTGTCCAGGACCTCGCCCGTGTCCCAGTCGATGTCCTCGCCGGTCATCTTGTCGAGGCAGTAGCGGTAGAGGTCGTCAGAGGCGAAGCGCTGGCCCTGGAGGACCATGAGTCCGGAGGGCTCCAGGCGCGGTTCGGACACGTCGTCCCAGTACAGCTCCAGGGCTTCTTTGGCCTCTTGGGTCCGCTGCTTCTTGGGGTCCACCAGGTCGTCCCAGATCACGAAGTCGAAGCGCTGGCCGATGTAGCCGGCGTCTTGGCCGTAGCCCGACCAGGTGGCTTCCTTCTCCTGAGTCCCGCCGGGTTGTTCGACCACGAATTGTGAGCGCGTCCAGATGTCGGCGACCGGCTGGAATCTGCCGAAGTCTCCGGCCAGGGTCGCCTCGGCATCGAGGGCCAGGCCGCGCTTGATGTCGTCCTCGGGGTTCTGGAGCGGACGCGTCAGGGCGAGCGTCCTTCTCAGCCGGTCGATGTACCCCTCTGCCAGATGCGTGGTGGCTGAGCCGATCATGCCGCGGATCCTGCGGTTCCTGACCGTCAGCCAGGCGGGGATGTCGTGGGCGAACAGAGTGCTCTTCCCCGAACCCGGCGGGCAGTTGACCACCAGGTACTCCTTGTGCGGGCTGGCCAGCATCTCGACCACCGTCTGGGCCGCTTCGACCTGCCACGGGTAGGCGATGCGCCCGAAGTACCGGCGTTGGAAGTAGCCGAAGTCCTCCAGGGCTCTCCTGGCTTCAGGTTTCAGCCGGTGCCGGGCTACGGGATCTTTGGTCTGCTTGGCTCTCTTGTCTGGCGCGGGGACGACGCCACGGCTTTCGCGTTCGAGCTTGGCCGCGGTCGACATGGAGAACCCGGCGCGCAGGGCGGAGTTGGCCATCGACTCCCCGCGCTCGCGCTCCTCCCAGTAGACCGTCCGTTGCGAGCGGGTGATCTTGACCCCGCGTCTGGTCCCACTTGGCGCGCCTGGCACGCCCTACACCCTACGTTGGGAGTCAGGAAGCTAGTGGGAGGCTAGGTCCTCTTCGGACCAGAACCCGAGGCCCTCGGTCCAGTGCGTCGTGCCGTCGTGGGCTGCCAGTTCGCAGAGGACCGACAGCGTGGTCTCTTCACCCGTGGCGTCGTTCTTGAAGGTGGCCCAGACCCCGGCGTCGCAGGAATCAGTCATCGCCGTACTCGTCCTCCCACTGAGCGATTCCGCGCTGTTCGGCCAGCAGGACCACCGCGTGGATGTCGATGTCGGGGTCCATGGCGGCGCGCTCGGCTGGGTCCATGAACTTCGTGGCCGGGAAGCGGACGGCCGTGCCGAAGGTCTGCTGCATGGCGGTGGCGACCTCGTTGGCGATGGAGGCGTGCATCTGCTGCTCGGCCGCATAAACGCTTGAGTCAGCCACGCGGCGTCGATCCATCAGGCAGGTGGACCCCGGCGATCCCGTACTTCTGCGGGACCTCGTTCTGGCACGCCACACACCGTCCCGTGCGCTTGGACAGGATCGTCACCGACTCAGAGCTTCCCGAGCACCAGCGCTGGACCAGGACCTCGGATTTCGGGGCCAGGTGCTTGTGCAGGGGGCACATGGCGTTGTAAGCCACGATGTTCTCGTTGTCATCGAGGGAGCACAGGCAGGCGAAGTCGATGGTGCTGAGTGTCATCGTTCCCACGGCGGTCGGTAGGCGGCCGGGTCGAAGCCGCGGGGATCGGGGCCGAACACCTCTAGGAACCACGCCGCCATCACTTCGTCGGTGCGGCGCTCACGCTCCACCCGGCGCTTGCGGAATTGCCACCAGTGGGTCATGGCTCGTACGCGGGCAGAGGGTTGTGCTTCATCGGTGGCAGGGTGCCGTGCGTGTAGTGGACCGAGGGGTGGACGGCGAGCAGGTGGCCGAGCAGGACTGCAACCCCCCACCCGGCCAGGAGCAACCCTGCGCACAGCCCCACGTAGACCAAAGCGTTGAACCCGTCTTTGTGGTTGAAGCGCAGCCAGTTGACCAGGGAGTCCCGGTAGGCCTCGGACTCTGGGCTGGGCACGCCAACAAGGCTAACGCCATGCACGGGGTCACGTCTCCTTGTCCGGCGCCCACTCGTAGTACCAAAACCGCAAACCATGCTCGACGGCACCCGACAGACGCCGCTCAAGAGCTTCGACGTGGATCGGGTCCGTCATGGGCGACGTGGCCGCCGCTCGGCGGGGAGCCGGCTCGCCCTCCCAAACGTCGCGCTTAGCCAGCACATGACGCCCGCTGTTGCGGCTCACCAGAGGTACTCCCAGGCAATCGTCCCGTGCGACCAGACCGCGATCCAAAACGCCTGGATGCAGTTACCCCCGTAGACGATCCCGGTAGGGAGACCCGGTGGGCCGAAGCGCTCGGGACCGCCCGGGTTGAGCACGTTCTCTGCAGCCACGCACCCCCCGACGTGGTGGATCAGCTGGTAGAGCAGCGCCCAGAAGCTCATCCGGGGACCTTGACGTTCAGGCGACAGCTCGTGTCCTGTGTGGAGAAATGCCACCAGCGGCCGAGGTAGTCGTTAGGCCGCTGCTCGATCGGCTGGCCACAGTTCTCGCAAGGGATGGTGTCGTTCCACGAGACGATGTGCTCGGGTAGGTGCAGGTTCATGGCGTGCGGCCCATCGTGACCACGCCAGCGTTCGCACCGCGGCGAAGGAGTGCCCGGGTATCTGCCGTCGCAGCGAGTCTCGCTCATCGCACATGCCCACAGACCCGACACCGGTTCTGGTTGTCGCGGAAGGGATGGGCGCACTCGGTGGCGGGCGGCTTGTCGAGCGGGTGCTGCGGAACCGCTTTGAACCGGACGCCCTCGAACACTCCGATTTCGGCTCCACGTGAAACATCTGACGTAGGCGGTAGGGGCTTCATGGGGATCTGGGTGAGCGGCGGGGCCTCGAGCCTGGCTTCGATGGCGCCGGCCACGAACGCGGTGAAGGACGTGCCGGTGTCATGGGCGCGTTGCTTGGCCCGGGCCAGCAGGTCGTCGGAGAGGCGGATGCTGAAAGCTCGGGTCATTCGGGCAGCAGGAACAGGTTGGCGTAGGCCAGCAGGATCTCGGAAGGGTCGTAGTTCTCGTCGGGAGTCTCAGCCAGGCCGATGGTGATGGCGCGAGAATGGGTGTCCTCGGCCGTGAGTGGGTCCACGCCGACGAGCTTGGCGAGCCTGGCCCAGTTTTCGACTGATCGAACGGTGGTCATGTATTGCACCCTACTCCCTACACCAGCCGTATGCAATACAGAATCGGCGGATTTGATCTGAGCCATCAGTAGCTGTGAATCTGGGTCTCGGGGGAGTTCACAGAAATTAGGGGGGTGGTAAGTACACCCTTTTCCCAGACCACCCTCGGCATACCCCCAGTCGAGTAGTTCCTGGTCAGTGACTTTTCTGTCGTCAAAACTGAACCAAAATGAATGGATGGTTCATGGTGGGGAATGCTAAGGAATGGATCAGTGATGTCAGTGTCTGACGCTGATTATTGTTAAGTGTGCCTTACACCAGCGGTTCAGCATCAAGCGGTTCAGCAGCGCTGGTCAGTGGCTACAGGTGTGGCTAGATGGCTACCAACGGGCGAAGGATCGGTGTGCGTTGCGGTTGTGGCGGCGCTTTCGATGCTCTGCGCTGGGACGATGCGGCGTTTGTCGGTTGCTTGCGCTGGTGAGCGTTCAGCTGTTCTCGCGAAGTTCCTGGTCGCTCGATGACCCGACTGTCCGTGTATTGCAATCTGTGGGCTTAGGAGTGATCTGAGGGCGGCCAAACGCGCTGGATCGTGCTTCCGGGCAACGTTTGCTCCACCAGCGCTGCCAGAACCGCGTCGGCCTCGCCTTCAAGCTCGCTGTCCTCGCAGTCCAGCCCGACCGTGACCGACTCCGAACGCGTGCCGTCCCACACAGATGCTCGAATCAGATACCTGCCAGAGGACGGCACTTCGATGCTCACGCCAACCATCCTCTCACCTGCGTAGCTCTGCCTCAATCGCTCCTGAGGTCCAATCATCGGGCCTCCACACGTCAACGTCGGCGCCGGCCAGCTTCAACGCGTGGAGCCAATCCTGCTGCTCGACGCTGAGCGTGCCGCGGGCTGATTTGAGTTCGCGATACAGCACGCGATCCTTCACGAGTACCAGGTCCACGAATCCCTTGCCGTCAGCCTGCACGGGCGTGCGCCACTCGCCTCGAGCGTTCATGGCCGGGCGGAAGTGAGCAACGCGGTAGCCGAGCAGCTGCGCCAACTCGATAACCGCGGATTGGAGCTCAGCCTCGTTCACTGAGTTCCTCAGCCGTCCCGACCTTCCCACACTGCTCGCAGCGCCAGAGCTTCGATGGGTCGTCTTCAGATGTCGCGTCGATCGGGAACCAGCCGCGGTGCCAGCAGCGTTGTATCGCGTCGTCAGTCATGGGGGTTTGTGGTGTCGAGGGCCGCCAGGGCCGAGCTGATAACGGGCCTTGACGTGGGGCGGATGAGGTACTGGGCGTAGCTCAACTCGAAAAACTCGTGGACGCGCTCAAACGGTTCCAGAATCTCGTCCCCCTCCCCCCTCATGACTCCATCCCTTCGGGGGCGGCCGCGTCGTCGAATCCGTAGCCAGCGCGTCCGTGAGCTTGAGGCGAGCAGGCAACGGGGGTCGTCTTGCCGGTCGCTGTGTCGTAGGTCTGGCCGCCGTAGCACACGCACCACGTTCGGAACGCTCCGCAGCACGGGCAGTGCGACCACCACTCGCGCTTCTCTGCGCTCACTCCTGCGCTCCTTCGGGGGGCCGCCCGGCGATGGATTCTTCGTCAGGCGAGAACGGCCACGGCACCCACTGGCGGGCCTCGTGGTCGAAGCGAGCAAGCGGGACGGTCGCTGGTATGGAGTCCAACCCGGCCACTCGCCGCGCCTCGTTCATCGCGGCCCAGTGCTGCTCGCAGACGCCGTGCAGCCGCCGGACCTCGGCGCACTGCTCCAAGGCCCACGCGTGCGTGATCTTCTGCTCGCGCTCAGCCCAGTCGACGCGGTTCTCCAGCTCTCGGACCTTGCGCTCCAGCGACCGGATCCGCTTCAACCGCTCGTCAGCCGTCATGTTCTCGGGATTTTTCATTCGCCCGCCCCTTCGGGGGGCCGGGGAGGGGTGGCGTCGGTTGCTCGGAAAGTGCGGTGAGCAGGCCACCACGTCGTGTCAGGGCAGCCGGGCAGCGGATTGTCCCGCCTCACCCTGTACTCGATAAACGTGCCGCGGGACTGGCGGAAGTCAATCACCGTGGCCGTGCCGTACATGATGGCCTTGGCGTATTGGTCGCCGTAGTTGCGAACGCGCGTTCCTGGCGCAAACTCGTGCACCTCACCCATCCCTCATCCCCTTCCTTTCCTCGCCGGGCCGGGGGGCCGCAGCGGTCATCGAGGTATTCCCGCCAGATCGTCAAGGTAAGAATCCGGCTTGAAAGGGCATTCCTCACGCTTCCAACCCGAATAGCCGCGGCAGCGGTCGCACCACAACGACTCACGCTGGGTATATTCGGGCAGCCGTTCCCGCACGCACAATGGCGCAGGGAGTTGGACCCGTCGTGCGGTCATTGTGCGACCTCCTTGACCGCGTGCTCGTAGGCGGCGTCCCACTCGGCTCTGGTGGCCTCACCGATATAAAACGCCTCGGTATGGCGCGCTCGTACCCAATCCTCGGCGAGCCGGTCGATGCGACACTCGTTCGTGCAGGACGATGTTTGACACCCACGCTCGTCGACGCAGTTCTCTCGGATGCAACCAATGAGGTTAAGGCCGGGCATAGCTCTGGTCCCCGTTCTGCGCCCACCAGGTGCGCTCGACTTCCGCCACGCAACGCTGGAAGTCGACGTGCTCAATCGGTCCGAAATAGGGCGTGCCGATGTCGAACGCGCGGCGGCTGCACAACGTCCGCTTCTTGCCCGTCTTGCGCACGTCTTCCGCGACCACGATGTGGGTCGGCCGATCCTGGCGTCCGTAGTAAGTGATCCCGATGGGCACCATCACTTGACATACTCGATCGTCACTCATCCCTCGGTCCCTTCCTCGTGGCCCGCCGCATCGAGGGCGCGTATCGCGTTCTCTAGGCGATATTCGGCGGCTCCAATCGTCTCGGGCGTTGCGTCCGGTCCCTGCTCGTACCACCCGCGCGCCGCTTCGACCACTTCATCCCGCGCCCGCCGTAGCTGTTCGCTGCTCTCTAGGGGGGCCTGATCTGCCCCTTCCATGATGCGCATGTGGGCCACGAATGATTCTTGGCTGGCCTCCATCACGTCCTCCATCGCCTTGTGCAGCGGGTAGTCACCGCAGCGCTCCTGGCAGTCGGTGTAGTGACCGCAGATGCCCAGGACCCGACCCATGCCGTCATAGAGGGCCTTCCGGCTCCGCATCATCAACAGCAGGTCGTTTTCCAACTCCTCGATGCGCTCGTCCTTCTCGGGGCTGCTCTCTAGGGATGGCGCGGTGGCGGCGTCGTAGGGGTTGGTCGTGCCTGGCTCACGCGGCATTGATCGCGTCCTTTGCTCGGTCGAAGCGCCGGGTCATGTCGGCGAGCCGCTGCTTGCACTCGGCCAGCTCTTCGACGGTTGACGTGTTGTACGGCGCATCAGGCAGCAGGTCGTGAACCGACACGTCCAGGGCGTAGGCGATGTCGTAGATCACCCGCAGCGGTATGCCCTGCTTGCCGCCTTCGAGGTTCACGAGGTTCGTGCGGCTCATCGAGATCGCTTCGGCCAGCGCCTCCTGCGTCACGTCACGGGCAAGTCGCGCGCTTCGGATGATCTGACCAACTCTTTCCTCCAGCCGCCGCCCCTCTCGGGGTCCCTCAGTGGTTGGGTTAGGCATCGGCGTGGACCGCCTCGTACAGCTCGCGCATCCACTCGGCTTGCGTAGCGGCGGCGTCGAAGAGTTGGTCAACCTCGCGCGTCGTCAGCGGCTGCTCGCAACCCGGCGTCCACTGGCTGACGAACTTCACACGCAGACGCGCGATGAGCCTCGCCGCGTCGTTCACCTTTTCGGGCACGGGGCCGCGGCCGTCGAATCCGTGCGGACTCACCAGCCGATCAAACACTTGGTCATTCGGGTCGTCACTCATTAGGGGGATGGTGGGCTCCTTCGGGGGGCGGGTCATGCTGGGAGGTCCTCAAATCGCTCGAAGATGGGGAGCGGCTGGGTGGCATGTGTGCGGGCGATGGCGTGGATCAGCTTCGGCGCGTTGATCTCGGGTCCGTACTTGACGTATGTGCCGTCCATGGAAGTGCAACCCATCTGACGCGCCCTGAGCAGACGACCGGGCTGACAACGACCCATGTGGACTTGTTTCCCCGCGTTGCGCGCTTGAAGCGCCAGCCCTTCGGCAGCTGCACTGACTTTCCATTCCTTCCAACGGTCATCACGTTTCGTTCCCCCCAAGAAGAGGCAGTCGAGCTCGTCCCAGGGCCAGTGGAGTTTTTCGGCACCGTCTTGCGCCACGATGGCGACCCTGAATCCCATCTCGCGGATGATGGGGGCGAACTCCAGGCCGCGCCGCTGGGATTCGACGGCATCGGGGTAGGCGTCGGGACTGACCACGAACAGCGGGGAGCGGGGCAGGCGGTCCAAGTAGTCCAGGTAGGCGTCGGTGTCCTCGCTGAACTTCATCCCGATATCTGCGGCCCAGAATGGGAACCACTCGATGCGCTTGTGCAGGCTATGGCCGGGCTGGACCATGAGCCCGATACCAGCCGCTGCGAGACCGCGCCCGACCACCTCGTCGCCCGTCGCCCCACTCAGGTACTTCACCACCCGCCCCGCTCAATCCGACTAACGAAGTTGGCTTTGATCTGCTCGTTAGAGTCCACAGCACGCTGCACAAACAACTTGGTTTCTTCAGCCAAAGTCGTCCTAGCGACACTCGACATCACGGCGTAGTGCCACCACCCGTACAAAAGCCCCAGTGCTTCGTCCAACAACCCGGCGGCTTCAAGCGTTACCCACGTCTCGCCGTCACGGTCGCGCAGCCGCTTGTTCTCGGCTCTCTCTTTCCGCAACAGAGCGCAGGCATTGGCGTAGTTGAGCGGCTCAGGGCATTCACTGTCGTATCCATGCACGCACTTCATGCGGGCAGCAACGTCTCTTCGATTGGCAGGCGCTTGCGCAGAGCCCAGGCAGCCGAGCCACCGAGCAGCGTGACGATCCACAACTTTCCGACGATCAGGCCAGCGAGGTTGCCCTGGTAGGGAATCCCGGCCCACTTGAGGAAGATGAGACTGTCCACGACCGCTGCAACCACTCCCGACGCGATCACCGCAGGCACGAACCATCGCTTCTGCAACGGCGTGTAGACGGCGAAGTCGAACGTCTCGCTGATGAGGTACGTTCCTCCGCTGGCTACCGCAATGGCTGGCGAGCTCACCCACCACGACACCAGCGCGGCGATCACGATGGCTACGGCACCCAAGATGCGACCGCCCGACCGCTGCACTACGTCCCTCGCAGGCCACGTGACCGCAGCCATGTACACGCCAGCAGGTGCCACCAGGCCGAACCCGACCGGGACCGTGTACGTGCCATACGGCGTTGGCGACGACAGTCCGAACGGCAAACCGTGGACAATGAAGTAGTTGCTCAGCACGATGGCCCCGATGTAGACGGCGCCCGCAATCGCAGCGATGTACCTGGTTCTCATTTGATTTCCTTTCGTTTGGCGCCCCTCCCCCTCCGGCCCCTTAAGGGGTGGCGCGGGAGTCATGACGCGGCCACCAGGAGTTCGCGTGGGGGTCGCTTCGGGCCGAGGTTGGCGCAGTCGCCATCGTGTGCACACGCTTTGCTGACCGAATCCGAGCCACTGTTCCCGACCCAACACGACCAACACGGCATCCGCTCGTAAGTCAGCGAGAACGCCTGCCACGCCACCTCTAGCGGCACACCACGGCTCATAGTGACCCAGGGCGTCCCGTCGGCTCGCCGGTTGTCCTGCCTCACCCGGACAACCGCGTCCCCGTACCCCATCTCCGCGAGCGCCACCTTCACGCGTCGTACCGCCTCGTCTCCACTCACCCGTACCACGCCCCTATGGCCGCCCATCGTCCGCCCCCGTCCAGCCGCCACTGCTGCCAGCGACGTTCGCGCCATGCTCTGAGCCGGCGGATCACCCCGCGCGCACCTGCCTCGCCTTTCGACGCTGCACCGCGCGTAACCCTGGTGTTGAAAACCGGTACGCGTATGGTTCTGGAAGGGGAAGGGGTTAAGGGCATCGCTACGCAGATGCGGAATGGGTGCCGTCGCTTTGCCTGCGCTATGCGGTCGCATTGCTGTCGCATCATGCGGAGTGGTTCGTGTTGATCTTCGACCACCGGACCTGAGCCGCGTTGCGCGCCGAGGCTGAACGTTCGGCGTTGGTCTTGTTCCACTGGCCGTAGTCGTGGATCTGGATGTCCCCCGTCTCGAGTTCGTCCCACAGCGCCACGGTCACCAGCGCGTCCCTCGCAGCCTTCTTGTACAGGGGTGTCAGGGTTCGGACCATCGAGCCTTGGATCAGCCCCCCGTTGGCCGAGCGCCGGCAGTAGGTCAGGCCGCAGACGAACAACCACGGCGCCAGCGGGCAGAGATCCCCCGCTCCCACGACCTTGTGGTGCTCGTCGAAATGGTCGTCCAAGTACACCCAGCCCATTACGCATCTCCCAGAGCCTTTCGGCAGAGCGCCACCAACTTGGCCAGGTCATCGGCCAATGCCGCCTCGTCGTGCTGGACCGGTGGCGGCGGCGGCTCGTACATTTCGGCCTCCATGCGCTCAAGCAGCTCGGCCCGGGTCACCGACATCCATTCGGGCAATACGGCCAGGACTCTTCGTCGTCGTCGACCAGGAAGGCGCCACAGGGGCAGCGCTTCGGTAGCTCGTAGCTGATCGGGGACGTGGGGTGCAGTCGGCGGGACTCTTCGTCGCTCATCGCACGCGCCTGATGTAGCGACGGCGGCGGCGCTGGCGGTCGTAGTGCCAGTTCCACAGTGAGGCCAGCGTGCCCAGCGCGATCCCCATGACAACAAATGCGACCAGCGCCCAGTGGGTGACGAGATCGATCATCCGACCCCCCATTGTTTGAAAGCGTCCAGGACCGCGACCTGATCGGCTTCGGACCACTTCTGCGAGTTCGGGTCGACGGTGTGGCCGGTGACGCGCTGGCCGATGTCGGGGATGTCCCACTCGTTCTGCTTGCAGATCGCGTAGATCTTCTTCCCGCGCTTGACCTGTGTCTCGTTCGATGGACCCCCAGGAGGCCCGCCTGCAATCGGCGGATGGGGAGGCGGGTGGACGCCTCCTGGGGGGATCGCAGGCGCCGCTGAAAGAGCTACGGCGAGTCGGTCGATGGCCTTGGCGACGCGGTTGAGCCCGATCCCGACGGCAACCGCGTCAGGACTGGGCGAGCCGGGCTTGCCCTCATAGCGCCCGAAGTCTCCGAGGTCGTCGTCGCTCAGCGGCGGGGCGTCGGGATCGTCGAACGGTGCGTAGGTCATTTGAGCCCCCCGTATGTCGTGATCGGGTCGGCCTGGCGGATCAACAGTCCTCGGCCGTAGGAGAAGTCGGGGTGGTCGTGGACGTAGCGGTGGCAGTTGGGGCAGGTGTCCAAAAGGTTCGCCAAGGTGTTCGGGCTGGGACGGCGCTTGCGGTGGTGCGGGGTGCTGGTCACGCCGACCGTGCAGCCATCCAACCCGATCTCGCAGCGGAACCCCGAACGCGCGTGGACCAAGATGGCTACCTCGGCCAGCTCGTCCTCGTAGCTCTGGCCCCTCTCCGAGCGTGCAGCCAGATTGCGTCTGCGCGCCGAGGGCTTGGGTGCGGGCTTGGGGTAGGTCTTGTGGCTCACGACGCGACCAACTTGAGCCGTGGTATCGCGATACGCCCTGGGCCGTCCATCTTGCAGCGGTGGGCGAACGAGCAGTAGAGGCAGCGCCAGTGGGTGTCGGGGTTGATCTTGATCGGCTTGCCCTTGTCGTCGAGGTCGGAGCGGTCGGGCAGCGTGCCCTCATCCACCAGCGCGCGGATCTTGGCCAGGCGCTCGGTCTCGGCTCTCACCAGCGGCTCCCAGACCTCGCGTCCGAACGTCCACTCGGCCCAGAAGCGGTCGATGGGTCCGAGCCCCGCTTCTTGGGCCTTCTGGACCGACACGGCTTCGCGTGACACGTAGACGATGCGCACGACTGACCGACCGTGGGCGGCGGCGTTGAATCCTCCCTGGCAGATGTGGGCGAGCGATGGGCCCTTCCCTCCGTCAGTCCGAAGCCGCGCCGGCTGGCCCTTCCCCGGTGAGCGGAACAGGCCGATGGCCAGGTCGAACTTGTACGCCCCGACCGTCTTGATTTCGATCGATTCATCGTCTTCGGGGAGGTCCACGTCGTAGTGGCCCGAGATCAGGTCACCGACCGCGCCCTTGCCCTCAAAGGTGGCGTCGGGCCAGCGCAGGGCGATTGCGCTCTGGATGTCCTCGTGGAGCAACGAACCCATGGCAGTGACGGCCAGCGACGAGCCGTCCATCGGGTCGGACTCTTCGAGGCCCGCGGCCAGGTAGCCGAGCTGACGCGAGCACCCCATGACGCCCGAGAACCGGAACGTGGTGGCAGCGGCGTGGTCCTTGTGGTGGTCCTGCGCCACCATCCACTCGGAGAATGCCTGGCCGATCTTGGGGGCCGCGGTCCTCATGCCACCACCCACGTCACGGCCTTGCGCCCGCTACGGGTCTTGGCTGAGCCAGCGGCCACGATGCGCCCGGCGCGCTCGAGCTCCAACCTCCGCGGTCGGGCGGTGTTGGGGAGCAGCCCGGTCAGCTCTGCGATCTTCTCGTCATGCACGCCCTGGGGGTTGGCCACGATGCACTCGTAGACCTTCTGGCGGCAGGCATCGGCGCTCGGCTTGATCGACTCTTCGGCTTCGTGGCGCGTCTCGGCGGTCGACGGCGTGCAGAACGGGCAGCGCTCGCCTGCGTAGCGTCCGTGAGCGCAGGGCACAGCGCGTTGCGGCTCGTCGAAGAGGGTTCCACCCCAACCGCGGTTCAACGCAGGGCCTCTCGGGCTTCACGCTCGATCTCGTCGGCAGCCATGCGGGCGAACACGCCGGCCGCGGTCCGCAGACCGTCAGCGTGACACCGGAGCATGGTCGAGGTCATCAGGTGCGTCTGGGTCTCGGCCTTTGCCTCAAGATCCTCAGCTGCGCGGTTGAGCAGCTCGACCCGGTCATCGATCTGTTGCAGGGAGAACATCATTTCGACCACCTTTTCGCTGAGATGCGCGAGTAGTGCAGGGACTTGGCGTGGGCCACGCGCTTGGCGAGTTCCTCGGGCGACAAGACGCCATTGGGGTCCACCTCGAGCTCGAACTTGCGGTCGAGGGCAGCACGCGCCGGCGCGGTGTTCGTGCGACCCCTGGCGTGGACTGAGTGCGCGCCCATCCGTCCGGATTGCTGGGGGTTCATGGCCGGTACCTCTCGTAGCCTCCGACCACCACGTCCAGCGGTGGCCAGCGCACCGGGAAATCAGCCGTTCCCTCGTTGGGGTCGTGCTCGCAGCGGTCGCAGAGGTCCGAACTCACCATCGGGCAGCCGCAGGCCTTGCAGCGGCCGGTCACGACGGGATCTCCATCAACGGGAAAAGGATTCGAGGGTCGATCCCCAGGTACCGCGCGATCTCGATCTTGCGGTCGTCGCGGGGGACGAGTTTGCCGGTCTCCCAGCGGCTCACGGTCTCGGGCGTCACGCTCAGCGCCCTGGCCATCGCATCGATGCCCGAGCCCTTCAGTTCCGGATCGAGGTTGTCCCGGCGTATCCGCTGGGAGCGCATATTGGCGGCCCAGTGGCGGCCCAGTGCTTCATTCACGGACCCTAGCCTACTCGCTACGTCAGGGGTAGTCAACCACTGCTGACCTGGGGTTCTCCGAAAACAACCGGCGTGTAACTACTGTGCTACGTCAAAAGTAGCGCGAATGGGTTACGCTTGACGTAGTGGGACGGGACAAGAAAACGCGCGGGCTGGCTGCCGCCATTCGTGAGAGGGTGGCCGAACTCGGGACCAGCCTCGAGCAGGGGTCGGTCGACCTCGGGCTGCCGAAGAACCAGCTGTCACGCTGGACCCGCGGGGCCGAGCCCCTGCCGGCCAACTACGAGGTCCTGATGGACTTCCTCGGCGTCAGCCTGGACGAACTGGGGGCGTTGATCGTGCGGGACCAACTGACCCGATCGGGACTCCCCCGGTTGTAACCGGCTCCCAGCGGTCCGCCACGTCGTCGAGCCGGTCCGCCCGCCGCCGCATCTCTCTTGCCTGGAGCCGACACTCCGTGATCAATTCCTTCAGCTCCATCAGTGCCTCCAAGCTTGCTCTCAGTTCTGTACCACCGGCGGGTCCGCGTCAAGAGTGCACCGGGGCTGTTTTCACGGCGTTGCGTGCCCGCTGACCGCCTGATTGCTGCCGCAGTGCATGACGTTCTAGGGCTAAAGTCCCAGGCGCTACAACGCATACCCACGCCTGACTGGCAGTCAGGAGGTTCGTGGGTTCAAGTCCCATCGCCTCCACGAGAAGGGTTTACCTGCGTGTTTGACCGTCCCTACTCCCTACGTCCTACACTACAGTGCATGGACACCCCATGACGGACGATTTGACTGAGAGCTGGACGCGCTCACTCGTGGCGCGCAACCTCTCGCCCAACACCATCGACTCGTACCTGTTGAGCGTGCGCAAGCTGGTGGAGTTCTGCGACGCGGAGGGCTTGCCGACCGACCCGGTGCTGATGCGGCGCGAGCACGTCGAGAAGTTCATCGGCCACAGCTTGGCGACGCGGTCGGTGAACACGGCCGGCGTGCGCTACCGCTCCCTGGTGCAGTTCTTCAAGTGGTTGGCGAGCGAGGATGAGATCGAGAGCCACCCCATGTCGGCCATGAGCGCCCCGATCGCCCCGGAGGTCCCCATACCCGTCGTGGACGACGAGACGCTGAGAAAGCTTCTGAGGGTCTGTGAAGGGAAGGGGTTCATCGAGCGGCGCGATAGCGCGATCCTGCGCCTCTTCATCGACACGCCATGCCGCCTTTCGGGGATCACCTACCTCGAGGTCGGCGACATCGACTTTGAGCGCAACGCCGTGACCGTCAAGGCGAAGGGGAACAAGACCCTCGTCCAGCCGTTCGGCCCTGCTTCTGCCTTGGCGTTGGACCGCTACCTCCGTGTGCGGCGCGGTCACAAGAACTCGCGCTCGGCGGCGCTCTGGCTCGGCACCCGCGGCCCCATGACCCGCTGGGGGCTGCCTCAGATGCTCGAAAGACGCTGCGCCGAGGCTGGCATTCCCAAGCTGCACTGGCACCAGTTCCGGCACACGTTCTCTCACGAATGGCTCAAAGAGGGCGGGTCCGGGGAGGATCTGATGCGGCTGGCCGGGTGGAGCTCGAGGGCCATGCTCACGCGATACGGGGGTGCTCTACGCGACGAACGGGCCCGCGACGCCTACCGCGGGATGCTGCCAGGGGAGCGGATCTAGCCCTCGTCGACGTGGTGCGGGATCAACTGGCCGCCGGGGTTCTTCGACGATGCCCCGCGCGAGATCTCGCGGACCCAGCGCGGCGGGTTGCGGTCCGGGATGACGCTGCCGTTGGATGCCACGGTGCTCTGGACCAGGCCGCTCTCGCCGAACACGAACCCACAGCGCGCACAGGCCAGCTTGCCTCCTACGACCTCCTGGCGGTTGTGCGGGCACGGCGGGCGCTTCTGCTGGCGGGGGGCGTGGATCGGGACCAGCACGTCGCCCGTGTCGACCTCTGGTGGCATCGCCCAGGCCGCGCCGGCCAGCGCATCGTTGTCCAGCCAGGCGTCCTCGTCGTCGCCCAGCGGCACCCCGGCCTTCTCTTGGAGCAAATACTTGAGTGCTTCCACGATCCAGTCGAGCTTGGCGTTGATCTCTTCGCTCGCGCTCATGGCGTGACCTCGTTCAGGCCGAGCGCTCGGAGGGCTTCCCCGAGATTCTGCCACTCCATGTGGACCTCGACTGAGGGACAGACCACCTGCTCCAGGGCGTTGTACAACCCCGTGGCCTCTTTGACCACGTCCATCAGCTTGAGCAGGTCCGAGGCTTTGATCTGCTCGACGGTGCGGTCGACCGTTCGATCGGTGACCCTGCCGCGGTGCTTGCTCAGGTCGTGTGCGCCCATTACTGGGGCGGGAGCGCGGTACCGGCCTCGTTCGTCTGGGCGCCCGGGGTGGCCGTGCCGTCAGCCGCGCCGGCGGGAGCCGGGGGCGTCACCGCGTTGGTCAGCGAAGCGGTGTTGGCTTCCACGAGAGCGGTCTGGGCGTTCACCCCAGCCGAGATGTCGTCGGACCCACCGGCCTCAGAGCCGAGGGCAGCCACAGCAGCGGTCGTGGCGGTCGTGTTGGCGGTCACCGCAGTGGTAAGGGCGGCCAGGGCATCGTCGTTAGCGGTCATCTTTTCCTCGATTCGGGTCAGTGCCCCATGGATGTCACGGAGCAAAGCACGCAGAGACACCCCTACACCCTACGTCGTGAGTCGGGCGCCGGGCGTGGATTCACAGGGTCCCGACGGCAACCAGGGTGATCACCACCGCAACCATGATCACGGCGAGCAGGGCGATGGTTCTGAGGTCGAAGTTCATTTGGGGTCTCCTGGGTAGTCGGGGATGTCGGGATGGTGCTTGATGATGTGCTCTAGGCGGTCGTGGATGGCCTTGTTCTCGGCTTCGGCGTGGGCCTTGATCGACTCGACGTGGCGCTTGGCGAACCGCTCCAAGGCGTGGCGGATGGGCGGAATGAGCACAACGGCGATGAGGCCGTAGATCACTGTCTGCTGAAGCGCCTCGGGGCCGTTCCCCTTGTCGCTGGCCCACCCGTAGTTGAACCAAAGGTTGTAGAGCCAGTTCACGGTTCTCTCGCCTCGTCCTCAAGTACGCGCGTCCGGCTCTCGGCCACGTCCCGGCGGGTTTCTGAGTCGGTGAGTTGTTGATTGACCAGCTTGTGTACGTCGTCGAGCTTGTCGCCGTTGTTCTTGGCGTTCTTGGCGGCCCTGATGCTGTAGATGGTGCTGACGAGGATGCCGATGGCGATTACGTCCTGCACCGGGTCGGTCCCGTATGTCAGCGCGAGTGTCACCCCGTACACTGCGCCCCGGTCGCAGCGCAGATGGCCTGATCGTCGGCCTTGATCTGTGTCGAGGTCGCACCGGCCTCTTGGAGGATCTGGTCGAGCGTCTGCGTCGCGCCTCCCAGGGACTTCTCGTAGCTCTGGACCTGCTCGACGAGGCCGTCGAGCTTTACGCCGTTGGCATGGTTGCTGAGCGCGATCGCCTTGAGCTGGCTCAGCGTTTGGGCGTGGTTGGTCTGAGCTTGCGCCACGTCACCGAGCGTCGTGTTGGCGTCGCTGAGGGTCAAGAACGAGACCACCGCCAAGAACGTGAACCCCGCCGCAGCGATGGCGATGAGGGCCGCGCTCCACGGGTCACGCCTTGCGTTGCTCAAGCTTCTCGATCCTGTCCATTGCGCCGGGTCGCGGCGCTGCCACCTGATTCCCGTAGTCGTCTTCCTCCGCTGGCCACCCGTAGATGTCGCAGTGAAGGCGCTCGTAGTCGTCTTGGCGCTCTCGTCGTCTTTCGAGGGCTTTGGTGGCGACGCGCCAAGCACCCACCCCGGCGCCAACGGCGGTGACTCCCGCAATGATCCAGTTGGGGTCGATGGCTGCCACATTCGAGGTCAGGCCGCTGGAGGCGCCGGTGCCGGGGTGGGAGTGGTCGGGATGGTGGACCCAGCGACAACAAGGGAGCCGCCGAGCAGCAGCGACCCAACCCCGACGATCACCGAAAGGGCGTCGGTGCCCGTGATGGTCCCGACCGCAGCCAGACCCGATACGGCGCCGATGATGGCGAGACCCACGATGTAGTGGGCGAACGACAGGAGGGTCGTCATGTCGTCGGGAAGGTCCAGGGACCACCGGCGGCGTCGGTCGCTTGGCCGCGGTCGGTCAGGTCCGTGATGCTGGCGTTGGCGTAGTTGCCGCCCGGTGCGCTGAATACGACCAGGTGACCGTCCGAGCGGATGGCGGCGAGCACTGTGCCGTCCTCGCTGATGGCTGGGTTCATGGGGTCCTCCGTTGTTGGGGTTGGAATCGGCGTTGGAGCAGGTGTGGGTGCGGGCGTGCCGTCGTACTGCGTGAGGTTGTTCGACGCGATGATGGAGACGATCTCCGACCCGGGCTTGCCGCCGGGCAGGGCGTAGCGCGACGTGGCCCACACTGGGTTGGCAGCGCCCAAGAGGTATGCCTGGGTGGCGTAGCTGGGGTTCTTGCGGATGGTGGCGCCGAACTCGGGGCGGTCGGGTGCGTTCATCAGTTGGATGTAGGCGGCCACACCTTCGGCCAGAGTCGGGAAGCTGGCCACCGGCTGCCCGTTGAAGCTGCCCACGTTGCCCGGGTTGTGAGCGACCGCCCAGTCCGTGCCTCCGTACTCGGTCTCGATGGCCCACTGCGCGAGAATCACCGAAGTCAGCACGCCAGTCTGAGCATGCGCCTGTTGCGCCCACGGCAAGGCTTCGGGCCAAAAGGTCTGCGGGGTCACAGGACTTCGACCTTCACGCTCAACGCGCTCTCGACGATCTGGACCCAATCGGCCATCATCACGTCGATGTGGTCGTCCTCGGGGCCGAAGTGCCGAGCGGAGTCGGGTTCGACCGGCGCCACCCAGTCGGGCAGGTCCTCGGTCGGTCGGTACAGCACCACTCCGTCCGCGCCTCCCAAGGCTCGGTAGTAGGTGATGAAGTTGTGCGCCTCATGGGGCACGTCCTCGGGGGATTCGGGGTCGAAGATGTGGGCGAACTGGCGTGGCTCGTCGATCTGGGAGACTCCGACGTTGCGCCAATGCGCGCCTGAGGTAATCGTGATAACTGTCATGCCGCCGCCAGAACTGCCGAGATATAGGTCACGAGTGCTCCATTGGTTACGGGACCGATCGTCCCCCCTGAGGTCTGATAGCCGAGCAGTCCGATCGTCTGTCCTGCGGTCACGGGTAAGAGGTCAGAGTCCACCGCGCCAGCCCCCGTCGAAATCGCCGGGACGAAGGTGCCCGCGGAGACCTGAGTGCCATTGACGGCGATCCCGGCGGCGACGATGCCCGAGCTGGACTCGAACACCACCTGGGCGTTGATCTGGTAGTAGCCGGTCGCGGGCGCGATGAGCGTGCTCGACCCCACCGTCATGCCACCGCTGGTGTACGAGGTCCCCCCGAGGACGATGTCGCTCCACACCCCCGTGGAGCAGCCCGGGCCGCTGGTTGCGTAGAGCCGTCCTGCGGGGATGCCGGTGACGCCGCTGATGTTGGAGGCGTAGACGGGCTCGGTGCCGTTCCATTGGACGATCTGGCCAGCCGTGGGCGATTGACCCAGGAGCAGGTTGACCAGTGTGTTCGCCTCGGCCGCTTCGACTGAGCTCCAGGTGGTCTGGACGCCCGAAGTCGTGGTGCCGGGGCTGTGGCCCTGAGCGTTGGAGTCGTCGTAGCCACGCCCGAAGAACCCGCCCACGTCATAGACGGTGATGAGGCCCGTGGTCAGGTCGATAGCCGAGCACAGGATCTTCTCGACAGTGTCGCTGAATCGGTCGATGACGACGACGAACGGCCCTACCGTGCCGAGAGGGTTGCCGTCGTTCTCGGTCCATCCGGTCGTCGTGTCGATGCCGAAGCTGGAGTCGCTCGCCCCGATCGCATTGGTGAGCTGGGCCGGTTCAGCCCCGCCGCCGTAACTGCGCAGGACGAACGCTGGCGCGGTCATCGGACCATCCTACGGCCTACATCAGACGTAGGCATGGACCTAAGCACCCAGGTCATAGGTCTTGAGGTACACGATGATGTTGCCCATGTACCCCCCCTGGACCGTGGCGTCCTGCTTCTTTTCCGGCAGCCAGTCGATCTCGTCGATAGTGCAGTAGGGATAGGTCAAGTCGGCTCCCTCGGTGTAGGCGAAGACGGTCTGGGTGGTGCGGAGGTTCTCGAGGAACGCCTTTTGCTCGTAGGGGTCGAACGCGTTGTCTTGCAGCGCGATCTCTTCGACGGTCCACATGCGCAATACGACGCTGACGGTCGTGCCCGCCGTCACCGCGGCAATTGCTTTGAGCATCCATCGGTCCACCACGGGCGAGACTCCGTTGGTGGGGGTCAGGGTCAACTGTACGAGGTACTGGTTGGCCCGGGTGGCGTTGATCGGGAGGATGGACTGGTTCGGGGTCGCGGAGGACTGGTTGCCAACCAGGGCGAACACGTTGGAGTTGAAGTCCGACGCCAGAGCCATCGCCACGTTGCCCGACTGGGGCTGAGTTGTGCCGACTGCGGCTGCCAGGGCGATCTTGGAGTCCGGTATGCCATAACCGATGTAGCCCGAGGTCACGTAGCCCGAAGAGACCGGAGAGGTGCCTTCGGTGTAGAGCCCCAAACCGTCGATGACGAAGATCGGAGCGTTGTTGATCGTGCACCAGTCCATCGACGTGATCGGGCCAGAGCCGTTGACCATGAGGTCGGACGCGAACGCAGGGGCTTGGGTGTCGATGAACGTGGAGAGATCGCATCGTCCGAGACCTGTTGACTCTGAGTCGTAGTCGTTCCACCCGAAGTAGACGAAGCGGTTGTTGCCCGTCATGGCGTAGACCGGGGAGTTGACCGGGCCGGGCGGGAAGAGTCCCGGGATCAGCGGACCGGCTTCGAGGTCGCCCTCGTTGCCCGTCGGGTCGTAGGCCGCGATGGTGCGGCACATCCGCATCCCAAGGTTCGATCCGACGAAGATGTAGTTGAGGTAGCCGTAGAGGCTGGTGGCGTACTCCCCGCCCTCCATCGGGAGAGCCTGGACGGGGATGGTCAAAGCTGTGCCAGTGGCTTCAATGGTCGTGCGGTAGACAACGGATTGGAGGGGCTGGCCTCCTTCGGCCTGCACGTAGCCGGTGATGTAGATCTGACTCGATCCGGCGCACATGGAAGTGAATCGGAAGAACGGGTTGGGGTGGGTCCACAGCGGGGTCGGAACGGGCCAGACGTAATACAGGGGAGTGCCCGAAAGGAACGTGATGTCCGCCGTCTCGGAGGTGACCAGGATCGTGGTCGAGCCTGCGGGCGCGTAGGTGGTCGTCGTGAAGTCCTGGGCGAGCCCACTTAGCCCCACCTGTACCGTCGAACCCGCCGGCAGGTTGACGACCGTGCCGCCAGCCGTGTCGAGCACCGTGACCGTTGACCCGTTGGTGATCGTCGTCGTGAGGGTGCCGAGCGGGATGTTCCCGCCCATCTCAGTGATGTTGAAAACCGAGTTGGTCGACACGCCCATCAACCGTTCACCGACGTACCAGATGTTGTCGAAGGGCTGGTCGGCGACGAAGATCGTTGCGGTCGTCGCTCCGGCGGTCGTGGTGGAGATACCAAAGACGGGGTTGTAGGAACTAATCCACAAGTTGTAACCATCAGTGGCCATGCCGGTCAGGCCCCCACCGAAGTTCTCGAACGTGACAGCAGTCCAGTGCACCAGGTCCGGCGTGAACTTCAGC